>JACCDG011872211.1_pt1 | contig 227190 bp, 220 predicted proteins | sample 7442471 | NCBI WGS metagenome assembly JACCDG01 (sample SAMN15323444, study PRJNA562643) | freshwater metagenome | isolation source: river surface water | place: USA:Blue River Watershed | collected 2017-08-17
CTGCGAGAATCGTCTGCAGCGCAGCTGTGAGGTCAGTGATGAGCTGTGATTGCTCAGCAGGCGGAAGATCCCTGGCGAATTTTTGGAAGAGAGCGATGGCTTGAGCATGTGAATTCAGATCAGCGCCGGAATTCCAATTGATTTGAGCAGCAAGAGGATCGCGAAGAAATTCTCGCAGTCGATCGGAATCGATTTGAGAATCACGGAAGAATTTAACCATTCCCTCAATGAGTGCGGCTCGAATTTCATTCTGCCCGCCGAGACTTTGTAAAGCTGGGGCGCAGAAAATGCTTGGGCCTGAGGCCGGTGGTGGGCCTGAATCATGTGGTGGAGCGAGGCGCGAGCCTTCGTGTGCGGCGATATTCCCAGCGGCCATGGCGGCAGCCGTGATGAAGAGAGCGAAGAAATATGAGCGGGCGGAGGTCATGGTCCGAAGATTTTCCGTATCCATTTTTGTAACGTGAGCAAGATCCTCATATTGTCAGACGATGGGTGCATTAAAAATTCCTCGGATGGAGTCGGAGCCTGAACCTGGGGCAATTTTGATGGCCAGAATTGGGGAGAGAGCGGCCAGAGCCTTGCGATTCCGTCCCATGACCCCGTGAGAATATGTCTGCCGTCAGGAGAAAAAGCAACGGATTTGACGGCGTTGGCGTGTTCTTCGAATTGCAAGAGTTCTGCGCCCGTTTTAGAATCCCAAAGTCGCTCGGTGTGGTCGTCAGAGCTTGTGATGATGTATCTGCTATCTGGAGAGAAAGCGGCAGAGTTGATCTCTTTACTATGGCCTTTCAGCGTACAGACTTCTTTGCTGGTTCTTATATCCCAAATCATTCCATCCCCTTCCTCAAAGCCTGTGAATACGAATTTCCCGTTGGGAGAAAATGCGACGACTGAAACCCTGGCCCCTGGAGAGCTGAAGCGATTGATTTCTTGACCATTCGTATTCCAAAGCCGCGCGGTAAAATCTAGAGAGCCTGTGAGAAGATAGTTCCCGTCAGGAGAAAAGGCCACAGATGTGACAGCATTAAGGTGGCCCTTCAATCGCCTGCATTTTATTTCATTATCGACATGCCAGAGTCGCGCCGTTTCATCCCAGGAGCTAGTCAGGATGAATTTGCCATCGGGAGAAAACGCGACGTCAGAAATCCACTCATTGTGGCCCTGGAATCTCTGAAGTTGTTTTCCAGTTTGAGAATCCCAAAGCCGTGCTGTCATGTCCCAACACCCTGTCACAATTTGAGTGCCGTTAGGAGAAAATGCCACTGATGAGATTGATGAGTCGAATCTAGAACGAACGTGATACCTCTGGATTTCTTTGGCTGTCGCAATATCCCAGAGCCTTGCGATACCATCGGAAGAACCTGTCAGAATATGCCTTCCATCAGGCGAAATGGCGACGGAGTTGATAGAAGATCCAGTATCAAACTCTATGAAGAGAGGAATCTCTTTCGTTCGGTCAAGCGATTCTCGAGCAATGATTCGAGAAGCCTCTCGCTCTGCGAGGATCGCTTGCAGCGCAGCCGTGAGTTCAATGATGAGCTGTGATTGTTCAGCAGGCTGAAGATCTCTGGCGAAAGTTTGAAAGAGAGTGATAGCTTGAGCGTGTGAATTCAGATCGGCGCCGGAATTCCAATTGATTTGAGCAGCAAGGGGATCGCGAAGAAATTCTCTCAATCGGTCGGAATCGATTTGAGAATCACGAAAAAGTTTAACCATTCCTTCAATCAGTGCGGCTCGAATTTTATGCGGAGTTCCGAGAGCGTCTAAGGTTGAAGCGCAGAGAGCCGATGGGAGTGATGCCGTTGGTGGGCCTGAGTCACGTTGCGGAAATGACGGCGAGCCTTCGTGTGCTGCGATATTTCGTGAGGCCATGGCGGCAGCGATGACGAGAGCGAAGAAATATGAGCGAGCGGAGGTCATGGTGCAGCAGCCTTTGTAGATTGTGCGCAAGGCCAGAATTGGGGAGGGAGCGGCCAAAGTCGCGCGGTTCCATCACGAGAGCCCGTGAGGATGGATTTGCCATCGGGAGAAAATGCGGAGGTTACCACGCAGTTGTTGTGTCCCCGAAATGTCTGTAGTTCTCTACCAGTTTCGGTATTCCAAAGTCGTGCAGTTCCGTCGAATGAGCCTGTGAGGACTATCGTGTCATCAGGAGAAAAAGCGACGGTTCTGATGTGGCCTTGTTCCTCGAAGGTTTTAAGTTTTTGAGCTTCCTGAATGCCCCAGAGTTCAGCGGTTGAACTGCCGGGGGAGACTTTTATAACCTGTCTGCTATTGTGAGAAATGGCGATGACGATGTTCTTGTTCATCGGCCAACAGAATGATTGGCGCTCTTTGGCCGTCTGAATAACCCAGACTTTTGCCCCCTGGTCTTCTGAGTGCGTAAGAATATGTCTGCCATCGGGAAAAAATTTGACCGACGTGATCGGCCCGGAGTGGCCACGGAAAGTTTTGTATACCAGGCCTGTTTGAGCTTCCCAAAGTGAGGCCGTGTACTCCTTTGAACCCGTCAGGATCAATTTTCCATCGGGAGAAAAAGCAACATCGTTGGCCCATCGTCTGTAATCATCCCGGGCAGGGCGAAATGCCCGGCCAGTATGGATGCACCACTGTTTTGCCGTGCCGTTGCCATGGACGGTAAGGATCTGTTCACCACTAGAAGAAAAGGCGACTGAAACGATTTCAGACATTGTTTCCTGGAAGGTTCGAAGTTCTTTGTTTGTTTGAGCATCCCAGAGTCTGATCGTGCCTCTCCCCGAAACAGCGACGACTAGTTTTCCATCTTGCGAAAAGGCGACATAGTTAATGGGCAATCCCGCATTAAACACTTTGACGAGAGGGATTTCGGCTGTTTGTTCAAGCGATTCTCGGGCGATCGTTTGAGAGGTCTCTCGCTCTGCGAGAATCGCTTGCAGCGCAGCTGTGAGTTCAGTGATGAAATGTGATTGCTCAGCAGATGGAAGATTTCTGGCGAAAGTTTGAAAGAGAGCGATAGCTTGAGCGTGTGAATTCAGATCAGCGCCGGAATTCCAATTGATTTGAGCAGCAAGAGGATCGCGAAGAAATTCTCGCAGTCGATCGGAATCGATTTGAGAATCACGGAAGAATTTAACCATTCCATCAATCAGTGCGGCTCGAATTTGCGGCTGGTTAGCGAGCGATCGTAAAGCTGGGGCGCAGACAATGCTTGGGCGGCTTGATGCCGTTGGTGGGCCTGAGTCACGTTGCGGAAATGACGGCGAGCCTTCATGTGCCGCGGTATTCCGCGAGCTCATTGCGGCAGCCGTGATGACGAGAGCGAAGAAATAGAGCCGAGCGGAGGTCATGGTGCGGTGGACTCCGTGGATTGTGAAATAGAGTTCGATCTCATTGTGTCATTCATTCATTTCGTCCAGCATGTGTTTTAGCTCTGCGAACGCCAAATTTCTTAACCCTTGATTAGATGAAGCTTCTTGCCACGCGTCCTTCCAGGCTTGCGTTGATAGCAGAATATTCATAAACAGTTCTCTCTCCTGCAGAGAAGACACCTTATAGAGTTCCTTGAGGGATCCTCGAAGCACTTTTATAGACCACAGCGATGGTGAGTAGTCTTCTTGAGCCGCCGTAGTAGAAGCCAATCCAGTTTCAAACTCTTTTGCCATCATGCGAAATCGAGAGAGTTCATTTAGACCGCTTCCCTGCGCTGCCACCGAACGCGCCAAATGTTGACCAGAGATAGAAACGTTTTGTAGGTCTCGAGCTATCACAGGATAAGCTGTCGCCCATTTTTGATTTGTCCAGAAAGAATCGAGCACTGGATCTGGTGTAGAAGCCGCGGCTATCGCTTGTTTAATGTCATCGTCTGTCCATTCTTGGTAAACTGTATTGTCGGTGCCGATCTGTCGTTTATCGACCAAGTCGATAAAGTGCATATTGGTTGCTCCGATGGCTCCGAATGCAAGGGTCACTGAGGTTCCAAGACTCTGCACGGCCTGAAATTTTTCTTTAACTGTCGGAACATCCAACTCAAATCCACCGTCACTGAGCATCGCAACGGTCAGTCGCTCAAAGCCGGAGTCACCTGTTAATAGATCTGAGGCAACTTTGACAAGCGCCTCAGTTCCCTCGGTTCCTTCGCTCTGATTTCTTGTCACCGCGCTCATGGATGCAATGAATTGCATAGCCTCGTCGACCGTCGAAATTCTAATATAATCGTGTTGTTTGGATCCAAAAGGTAAGAGCCAAACCTCGTTCACTAAATTTTTATCTTTATCAACTTCCGATAAACATCGATCAACATAAGAACGAATGAGTTCAGTTTGAAATTGAGCCCGAGCCCCGCTCATTGAAGCAGAGATATCAAAAATGATGACTACTTTCTTTTTTGGCTGAACTTTTTGTGTTCCACCAAAGACTTGACGACGCGTGGTGTGGGTCAATCTGTATAAATCCCCTCGTACAAAAGCCGTTTGCCATGGCAATCCAGGGTTTCGATTTCGAGCACGCGGTAACTCATCGATTCTTTGCACTGTCACTCTCGATTGACGACCTGGGTGAAAAAGAGGTGTTTCAAGGGATGTCCGCACGAGTCGTTGCACGGGGATTTCACTTGGGAGAACCAGCCATTCTGTGCGTAGCATGCTTGCTAAACGAAAATCAGCTAGTTGACCATCAAGAACAGCCTTTCCAAGTGCATAGGTTTGGTCATTGTTTCCCAATTCCTCTTCAATCTTAAATCGACTACGTAGGATGGCCTTGGAGAATCTGCCAGGAAGATGGTCCATCAAATCCGTTGCGGCAAGGATCAAGTTTGATTTTTCGTGGGCCAGAGTCAGAAAACTTTTTTTAAGTTGAGCGAGTTTTTGAAGAGGTTCCTGCATACGGTTTTTCTCTTCTGGACAATATTTTACTGTGACCGCAATTTCACGCTCCACATGTTCAACTTGTTTGTAAAAATTGTTTGGCGACAATTTGTCATAGTGCAAAGCCATCTGATTCAGTTGTTCAGAGATCGTCGCGTTATTGTTGTCAAAGAATTCGATCAGTTCTTTTAAAGGAAATGCAGCGCCCTTGAGCTCAGGAATATTGATACCTCCAGTGAGTTGAATAATTCTCAGTACGGCGGTAAGTCGCTTGGCCTTTGTTCGCGACTTAAGTGTTGGATCCAATGCCCATTTGAGGCCCGATCCAAAAATCAACTTGGTCGCGAGATTATCAGATTTTTCTGGCTCCCAGATGGAACGATGACCCGCAAGCTTTCGATCTAGTTCTGCATTAAACATGGAGGTCTCGGCAGAGGATTCAGCTTCTGGATGAGCGGGGGCGGGAGTCTGCGCCCCTTGTTTTTCATCTACTTTGGAGTGTTGCTTCTCGCTGAGTCGTTTCAGGATCTCCGCTAATTTCGACCGATCCCTTCCATGCTGTTGTTCAATCAATTCAGTGAGGCTTAAAAATTCAGATTTTTCGGCTGTGCCGCTACTTTTTGTTTTGTCTTCTGCAGAACCTTCGCCACCACGGTCCCACGGGTTTGGCGTATTGGACGGAATATCCAGATCTCTTTCGAGTTTTTTGGGAGTTCCATCCACGGGAAGCCAGGCATATTCATCGGCGCTCACCTGTGCAAATACCTCGACCCATGCGTGGGGAATTCCTGGCATATAGAGACCAGAGCTCGCAATTTGAGGACCCTGCGCATTTGAGTGATAGCCCCCAACAACTCGAGCCGCGATCTGAAACTCTGATCTCAGAACGAGGGCTACGGCTTCAGCGCTTGCATTGCACTGAAATCTTTTTGACGCTAAAAGTTTAAGACAAGTTTCTCGTTTCGGATCAATGGCGTAAAGGGTGCCAGACAGGTCGTTTCGATTCATGAATTCTGTCAGCGTTAGAGCTATTCGATAGGCCTCATTGACACCTGAAAAAACTCCGCGCTTTCTTGCCTTCTGAATTTCTTGAATTCCGTCAGAGAGCCACTGTGGCCATTGAATAGTTCCAGGCGGCGGAGCTGTTAAATAGAAACTCTGCTCTTGCTGGCTGAGGGGCCTCTTAAGATTCAATTCAGGAATGAGTGGGATCTGCACGATACGCTGGGACGACCGAATATAATAAGTGCCAAGTGTATTGACGATGAGTTCAGAGGTTTCATTCTTGAAAGTTTCTGGGATGAATCCCTCGGGCACTTGCAGGGGGAGCCAACCGGTGTCTCCAAATGTATCGAAGTGCATTTGAATGGCATGTCTTGCACCTCCCACTTCGAGGCGCCTCGACGGGGGTAGCTCGATTGCACGGGGGCCTTCGTCAATGCTCACGACGCCGTATATCCTCTCGCGCCAATAGTGAATGCCTGGTCGATTGACCCAACTCGCAAGGAATGGCTGACCTTTTCCTAGAAGTTTTTGAATGTCATGATTTTCGATAGAAAACGAATCGCCTAAAGGAGGGGCCCGTCCAACAATGGGCGGCTCATCCTCCGGGGCGACCTTGGGTTCCTCAATGGCCTGCTCCTTGGGGGTCTGTTCGGATGCGCCACTTAAAAGTGAATATTTCAAATATCGAAGCGTGTAGATTTTGGCCCACGCTTTAAAATCGCCTAGCAACGTTAAACCACGAGCATGATGGTTGCCCTCAGCCGCTTCAACCTGAGTCAGAATATTTTCGGTATCCGCTTCAGAAAAATTTCCGTTACGTATTCGAAATTCAGTTCGAACGACTGTGAGAAGTGGAAATGCTCGGTCAAGCTCTTCGTCCGTTTGCACAACTTTTTGTAAATCGACAGCAGAGTAATAGGGGTCGCGCCCGGCGTTGATCCTGAGCTGCTCTTCCAAGGTCTGAATTCTTTCGAGCAATCCGGCTTTAGTATTCGCAACTTTTGCGATTTTAACTCCGCAATCGCCAGGCGACCGGTCGGCCGAAACTGTTTGAAACGAGATCTCGACAAATACTACGGCGATGTAGATCCAGCTTTTGATGGATAGATATCGCCAAAAATGATTTGTCAGAAACCTGTGCATTTGTGCATGTCCACATTCTAAGGAGCTGACGAAGCGGCCCGCTGTGCTGCCAAAACAACTTCTTCGGGAGTCGGATTTGCCGTGGCGGGAGTCTGCCCCAAAAGTTTCTTCAAAAGGTCCAGCAATACGGCGGATTGGTCAGCCACTTGCCTGGCTTGCCCGGCTGACTTCGCAATCTCAGTTTTTAATATAGTAGCGAAAGTTCTCTGGATGATTTGAATTTGTCGCAATCCGATCGAGGTGGGGTCGCTGGCGTTTGGATCCAGCTGACCGTCAAAGACATTAGTGAAAATAATACCGTGATCTCCGGTTGGCGTGACAGTTCCTGGAGTCGTTGTGGTGAAGAGTTGGTAGAGTCGGTAAAGGCTATCAGCTTCGTAGAGCATCCCTGTGGGAGATCCCATGAATTTAGCCAGATCTTCTATGGGCACACTGGATTCGTCTAATGACAGCAAGTCCAGAAATAGACTTGCTGCAATCACCGGAAATGCGAGATCGAATACTGTCTTATTGTTCACAAGAGATGGCGGAACGAATGGTAGACTTGAGTTTGGGTCCATTTTCCCTTTTTCACCATTCAGAGCCTGTCGATAGTTGATGAAAAAGTCGGCCAAAGTATTAACCGCTGAACTGGTTGGTTTTATCGAGAAATTTTCTGGCTTACGATCTTTCCCAAAGATCAGATTTCCCAGCCAGAAGGTGTTTACGGCCGGTATCTTCCCATTGTTTAAATGGGCACTCGTTTCAATACCCCCCGACAATCTGAGGCGGGCGACCAGCGACGCCAAGTCAGCTGGAAAATCCCATGTGACGGTTTGCAAATTGAAGCGATTGAGAAAGGCAAGACCCGCTGCAGTTGCGAGTCCGGCCTCTGTCATGATTTTTCCAATGAACTCTGGTGCCAGTGTATTCGCTGTTGCGATTGCGGAAGCGAGTGGAACTTTATACGATCGACCGCCGAGTGGAATCTGCCGTTCGGCGAGTAGAGAAAATAGGCTGCTAAATGCTCCGGGTCCGGCTTTATCCAGCTCATCGAACAAAATCACTGGCGCAAGCATCGCTTCAGTGAATCGAGGGCTGTCGTCGAGCCCCATATATCCGAATAATTGGTAGTCTCCAGTAGAAGGATTCATGTCAACGCGGACAAAAGTTTGGTGAGTGTTGCCGTGTGAGTCAGCGAAAGAATGATCATAAACCTTTCCTGTAACGGTTGATTTTCCACTCGATGACGGACCCATCACCAGGACATTCGCTTGAATCATCGCCCCGATATCGAGCGTTCGAACGAGTCGAGCTGTTCCCGGCCATCGCATTTCAAGAACTCGGTTTCTTTCGCGAAAGGCGTCTCGTTGAGCGCGGAGCTGGGTGATAACATCTGGATCTTCCCAAGTCGCGCGTCTATCGTTTTTTATTCCTGCACTGCTATATGCCTCGACGGCGGTGATGGCTTCTCTGAGCTCCTGAGGTCCAATGACGAGTTCTGCGATTTGACTTTTACAGTCGGAGGCTGCTGTCAATTCAAGAACACTGAAAGTGATGAGGTGAATGAGGATCGCGGTGATCGTGATCAACAATCTTGATATCTTCAAATGGAGAATGGTTTTATTCATTTGATCAATTCCTTCAGGTACTTCGGTTGTGGCCCAAGTTTAAGCTCTGGCTTTGTTTCGTGTCGCTCTCGCGGGCTGACCATTAGCACAGATCCATTAGATTTAAACTAGTCAAAACAAGGCTTTCCACCGTTCGCACTCGGCTTGATCTTTGCGCCCGTATCGGGTGGTCAATAAAATTCTAAGGGCTTGAAATGACAGGGAGATTTGCCCCCAGCCCGAATTAAATAGGCAGGGTGGAGTGAAGAATATCTAAAAAAATAAATTTTGTCTGGGTGAGGTCGGTGACTAATCTCTCTTTACATTCTTGGAGTATGGAAGAATTTTAAAGACAACATAGGTTTCTTCTAAAATGCTTATCCAGCGTTTGATGGTCTTGTCGTCGGATTGAAGATCTTCTTTGAGCGAGTTGTAGCTTAGAAGCGATCCAACTCGTCCCGGGGGGGGACCTGTTCATAGTCCGCGATTGACTGCTCTCGTTAAGTTTGCGACTGATAGCAAGGTGAAGAGGAGAGGTGGGATTGGGATTTCTTTAGTTTTTTTTCTGTGTCTGCTCGCGCCGGCAGTATTTGGAAGTCGCAGTCCGCAAAGAACCTGTGCTGATGTTTTGAGGTTTGATCTTCCGCTGGTCCGTACGCCAACTTCGTATTTTAACCGGATGGCTTGGATTAACATTGAAACGACAGATCTTGATCCGGCGAATTCGTTCCCGCTGGAAATCGCGGTCATCGTGACTGACGAAAATCTTGAACCAATTGGTGAGTTGACAAGAGTCATTTATCAGCCCGCAGAAAATCTCGCGCGAATTTCAGACTTTGCAAGAGAGATGCACACAGAAAATGGGCTGCTGAACGAAGTTTCAGGTGGAAAAAGCACTTCAGAAGTTGAGCACGATCTTTTGGCATTTTTGGATTCGTATCATTGGTCAAAGTCGGGTGGCATTCCACGAATCAAAGTTGCCGGAACAAATCCATCTTTTGATGTCGCATGGATTCAAAAATTTTTTCCGAAACTTTATCCAAAGCTTGACCATCATTTGTTTGACGTGATTCCACTTCGCGAAGCATTTCAGCTGATCACGCGATATAAAGCAGATCGAAGCTTTGGAAGGCGAGCTATTGACGAAGTGCGACTATCGATTGCTGAATGGCAGACGATGCGAAATCTTCTCGGATCTCCTCAGAATGTTCGCGAGGCTGCCTGGCTACGAGCTCGCGAGCAAAACACCTATCAAGATGGGCAAACGAGAAATTATTATGATGCGACGGTTGATCGATACGATAGAAAAACAAAAGCCCTCGATTTAACAGGTATTCAGAATGAATTTTTGGCCTTGTTACCCGATCCAAAGACTCGGCCGGTTCGAATCTTGAGCGCGGGCTGTGGCCCTGCAAATCGAGATGAAGTTCGGTTTCTAAAAGCTGGATTTCAGGTGGATGCTTACGATGCTTCGGGTCAGATGATCGCCAAGGCCAAAGAAAATATGGAGCCTCTCGGTGGAAAAGCTTGGCAGTCTTCGTTTATAGAATTTAGAAAACACGCGAGCGATCGCCAGGGCTATGATGGGATCTGGGCGATGTCTTCGCTTCTTCATGCGCACCTTGAAGATTTGCCTCAAATTTTAGAGGCTCATGTAGCAGCGCTTAATGTCGGTGGCGTTATGTTGATGAGTTTTCTTCATGGCGAAGGCGAAAGTTTTTCGGAAAATGCTTCCCCGCATTCAAGAAATAGAATTTGGACGAAGTTTACGGCTAAAAGCTTGCAAGATTTTTTGAAAGCTCATCTTCCAAATGTCGATATAGTTTTTTCAAGAGAAAGAGTCACGGGAGCTCAGGGCTTCGAAATTATCTGGACTGAAGCGGTGATCCGCCGAGTTAAATAAATTTTTGGATAGAGTAGTTTGAGCTTTACCGAGTAATTATCCCTTGCTAGTCCTCAGCCATGATGTTCATACGGTTTTTGATCGTTGTAGGTTTTATTAGTTCTTCAATCGCTTCTGTCAATGCTGCTTCGGGTGAGAGCTATCCAGATTTTATTCGACTACGAACCAACTTAACCGGTCAGATGCAGGCCTATACTGGCAAGACGCCCAGTGCCCATGAAATTTCGGTTCTCCTGAAAATATTTTATGATGGGTTTTATAAACTTCAAACGGACCACCCGGACTCTTTCAAGGCAGATAACTATTTTAAAATATCTTCTGACGATGAAAAGTTAGAGCGCTTCGACGTAGACGGATTCGTCAATCTTTCAAAACTTGTTGAGAAAGAGAAATCTGGCGCTGTCGTGGAGGAAAGAGCTCTTATTCTTCTGGATAAGCTTCTGACAGCATTGCAAAATGAAGAAACACTTCAGTCGTATTTCTATCGTTCTGATCTTGCATACTCTTGTGAGGAAGAAGCGAAATTTCGGCGGAGTGGTCAGCATCTGAGAGCCACGTGGAGTGAGCTGAAAGGTGTGCCGTCTGTGCTTGGTATGATATGCAGGGGTACCCCGATTAATATTGGAAAATCTATTATTCATTGGACGGTTATTCAAGGCTATGTTCGTCAACTTCATAAAGCGGTAGCTCTTTATTCAGAGTACGAGAAAAAAGAGCTGACTCTTTCACAATTAGACGAAGCTGTTTTCGAATTATTGAACGCTCGGTGAGAATATTATTGAAATCGCCTCGCTGCCGCAGACTTGGTCTAACCCACAGTAATTATCATTACTAAAGATGTATGAGGCTTCTTCTGGAATTCGATCATTTAATGAATTTACAGACGAGCTGAAGTCATTTTAGAGTTCTCGAATAATGTGCCTCCGTGGCGGAATTGGTAGACGCACAGGACTTAAAATCCTGGGGCTCGAAAGGGCCGTGCCCGTTCAATTCGGGCCGGAGGCACCAATTGTCAAACTATTCGAACCATAATGCGTTAAAATTTTTGAGCCCTTCGGCTCCTGTAAAAATCCCAACTCCGATGCCACGCCGCCCCAAAAAATAAAACAGGGGAAAGCCAGATGTGGAACGATGAGTCTTTAAGCTATTATAGGAGGGTGTTCCCGAAGCTGGCGCGGGCGGTTTATTCAGTTCGAGTTCCAGTAGAAGAAGCAGTAAGAGCAAAACGTCTATTGAAAGAGAGAGATAAATCCGTCGGATGAATTCACGAATCGCAATTACGATGGCTCTTTGCGGGATTTATTTCGCAATGAGTTTTATCCCTAGTCCGATCGCATTTGCCGCTGATACTGGAATTTCATTTGGGATATTTCACGTTGGTCTTAGTCCCATTATTTCCGCATTTTTCTTGGTCGAACTCGCATCCCTTATCCCGCCACTAAATCATCTGAGAACAGGAGGGATCAAGGGACGACGCACTCTCAACAAACTCTCGCTTGGACTAGCAGTTATCCTCTGTCTTTTCTATTCGTATCAACTGATCGCGTTGATCGGTAACAATGAAGACCTGTTAGCTGGCGCATCTATGAATGGGGTTGAGAAGTTCACATTAATTCTGACCTTTTCAGCTGCAGCATTTGTAGTCTACGGCATCGCTCAAGCCATAACTCGATTTGGTTTTGGCAACGGACTTGTTTTATTTTTGGCTTTCGATGTTTGTCGGAGACAATCCCCTAGTTTTTTGAATTTAAGAAAGCAATACGATGTGTTTGCAAGCGATGCAATTAATGGAAGGCTTCTTTTTCTTGTCATGATCTTGGCTTTCCTTTGCTGGGCGCTTTTCTTCAAATCGCGGGAGTCCATCAAAATCGAAGATAAGAATTTAAAAAGGGAAATTGCACCGCCTTCATTCATTCTTCCTCAGAGCTTAGAAGCTTGGAGTCTTCCGTTCAGTGTCGTTACGTTATATCCAATGGTTTCTAAACTTTTTGGAATACCTGCACCGGATTTTATCGGAAGCAATGAGAGTGCAATCGCGACCTCAATTTGTGTGATCCCCTTGTCGATTCTCGGTTATCTCATTTTTTCTACACCAAAGGCCTGGCAAAGAGCGCTCCCATCAAATTATCAGATTGCGGATTCAGCCAAATATTCAAAAGACGCCATAAATTTAGTAGTGCTTACGACTATCGGTTTCTGTCTCTATTTAGCAGCAAGTCATTGGCCCATTGGCATTGGAAATCGCACCACTATTTTAACCACCCTGAATTACGCATTGATTGCCCTTGCTGCGACCATATTGGATTTACGCAATGAATACTCTTTTAGGTCCCATGTTTCTGGTGAAACCACGACTATCGTTGAACTTGATAATGGACACTATGCAGCCGCAGCTTCGGCATTGCTGAAGAGTGAGAATATCCCTCACTGTATACAAAGCCAAAACTTCAGATCTTTGTTTTTCTTCTTCAAACCCATCATAAAGATGCGTGTGATGGTGCCCACGCCTCAAGTGAAGCAAGCCGAAATTGTTTTGAGGCTATCTGAAATAAAGCGAATTTAAGCTTTCAAAACTTTTTAATTAGTCGACCCCGACAGAAAAGTTTTACTAAGTGAAGTCTAGTAACTGATGTGGAAAGAGCCTGATGTGCAACTTGCAAACGTGTAACCAACAACAGCCACAGTAGAAGAACCAATCGCATCTTGAATGGTGCCCCGCATTGCACAGGACTTAAAATCCTGGGGCTCGAAAGGGCCGTGCCCGTTCGTCCAGCCGAAGGCTGGCCAATGGCCAGCGGGCCGGAGGCACCATTATCCTTTTCTCAATATTTTCTTCAGGACGACAGCGCAGCGCTTTTTTGGCTTTGTTCAAGCTTCAATACGGTCTGATAGACGTCTTCGATTACATATGACGGAGTTGACGTTCCAGCAGTGATGCCAACATGTTCGATGCCCTCAAACCATTCGGGGCGAACTTCGGAACTATTCTCAATATGGTGAGCAGGAAGACCTTTGTCGTCACAGACCTTTTTCAATTTCTTCGTATTGCTCGAGTTGTAGCCGCCAATCACAATCATCATGTCAACTTCGTTCGAGAGCTTCTCAACAGCAATTTGGCGATCTTTCGTTGGTTTGCATACGGTATCAACAAATTTCACGTCTTTAGGGGTGCCATCAGGATTTTTCAAATCTTTTAATTTTTCGACTAAGGCTAGAACGGTCTTGATCTGGTTTGTTGTCTGTGACACGACGCCAATCTTTGTTTTATCTGCAATTTTCTGAAAATCATTTTCATCCGCAATGACAGCGTATTCTTTCAAGTCCGTGACGATGCCGCGCACTTCAACATGACTGGCTTGTCCGATGACTACCGGAAAATATCCATCGGCCACAAGTCGGCTGACGGATTTGTGAACCTTCATGACGAGCGGGCATGTTGCATCATAGACCGTGAAATCGCGTTCCTTCGCTCGATTGAGAACGCTTTGCGCAGCGCCATGGGCCGTGATCATCACGTTCGGCGTTTTAATGTCTGCTTCAATGGAGTCGACAATTTCGACTCCATTATTTCGCAGTCGATCCACTGTCTGTGGATTGTGCACAAGCTGTCCAATAATGGTGAGATTGCCCTTAAATTTCGGATCCATCGCTTCTTCGATGGCGTCATCAACTCCAAAACAGGTTCCCAAAGAATCAGCGAGCGTTACTTTCATGCAGAACTCCTCACTCTGGTTTTAGGACGATTTCTTGCCTCTTGACCAGCTTTCAATGCGATCAATCCGTTTTTGTTGCAAAGACCGGTCAAGGGGCATTCTGAGCAATTTGGCTTTCTTGCAAGACAGATTTTGCGACCGTGATGGATTAACCAATGAGGAAGAAGAACCCAATATTTTTCGGGGATTTTGAGATTGAGGTCCTGCTCGACTTTTTCTGGAGTCTTTTGATGAGTGAGGCCGAGTCGAAACGTGATGCGCTTAACATGTGTATCTACAACTACGCCGGCGGGTTTGTGAAAAGCATTTCCGAGAATCACATTCGCAGTTTTTCGGCCCACTCCAGGCAGTTTCACCAAAGCTTCAATTGTATCGGGAATTTTTCCACCATATTCCTTCGTCAGTATTTTGCAGGCTTCACGAATATTTTTTGCTTTGTTGCGATAGAAGCCAGTCGATTGAATGATTGCCTCAATTTCTTGTTGAGATGCATTTGCCATTTCTTGAGCGTCAGGGAACTGAGTAAACAATGATGGAGTGACCTTGTTCACTCGCGCGTCGGTGCACTGAGCGGATAGAATTGTGGCAATCATGAGCTCGAAGGGATTTCGAAACGTGAGGCTGCATTCTGCCTCCGGATATGATTTCTTGAGAATTTCAATTATTTTTGAAATTTTGGCGGAATGCATGAGGCCTGACTACTATATCCATCTAGACTCGGCCACAGATTTGGCTTAGAAATCCGGAGTATATGGCAAAAAAAACCAAGGAGTTACCCGACGATTTAGAGACGGCGCTCAAGTCGCTAGAAGAGACCGTAGGAAAATTGGAAGAACCAGAGCTTTCGCTTGAGGAGTCCATTGATCTTTTCGAATGGGGAACGAAGCTCTCGGATATTTGCTATTCTCGACTCAAAGAAGCCGAGAAAAAAGTGGAGCTGTTGGTAAAGAAGGTTCCCAATCCGGAATCTGTCGATGATTTCGAAGCTGTGGACTTTGAAAAGGAAGATGCATGAGCTCTGTAGGAATCGTTCAGGAACGATCTGCGTTGGGTTCAGTGTTTGAAAATCGGAGTACGGATGCATTTCAGGCATTTTTGATCTCGAGCCGCTTAGTCGTTGATTCTGCACTGAGAGAATGGTTTCAGAATTCTAACGAAAGAGTGATCGAAGCACTTCGATATAGTTTGTTGCTGCCCTCAAAACGTATTCGCCCGATTTATTGTTTAGAGACCTGCAGGGCTTTTACGGGTCGATATGAACTGGCGCTTCCTGCCGCGATGGCTTTAGAAATGGTGCATACCTATTCGCTGATTCATGATGATTTGCCTTGTATGGACAACGACGATCTGCGGCGAGGAAAGCCGACAAATCACAAAGTCTATGGTGAGGCGACAGCATTGCTTGCCGGGTCTGCGCTCTTGTCTGCCGCATTTGAAGTGCTGGCGAAATCTGGTGATGCAACCGCTGAAACGAGGATTGAGTGGATTAAAGAACTGGCCGACGCTTCGGGAGCTGCAGGGATGGTGCTTGGTCAGCAGTGGGATATGGATCCTGTTTCTTCTCCGACGCTTTCGGACTTGGCAAAGCTGCATAACAAAAAGACGGGTGCGCTGTTGGCGGCATCGGTTGTCATGGGTGCTCAAGCGGCCGGTCAGTCGACGCAAGTTATTGAAAAGCTTAGAGAATTTGCGCTCGATATGGGCATTGCTTTTCAGATTCGGGACGATGTTTTGGATGTCATCGGTGGCGTGGAGATTGGAAAACCAGTGCTGAGTGATGAGAAAAATTCGAAAGTAACCTACGTGAATTTGTTGGGTCTGGATGGAGCCAAGGCCGAAGCGAATCGCTATCTTCAATCCGCGCTTTCGAAATTACAATCGGTTCCATTTGTAAATTCTCATTATCTTGATGAATTAACCCGATTTGTTGTTGATCGTAAGGTTTAAAATCCCCATAGTTTCCAGACCTGGAGTGATTTATGGCTGAGAGAATATCATTACAAGAACTGCAGAGCCGCTATCCGTTGAGCACGTCTATTGGATCGCCAGACGATTTGAAAAAACTGTCTCCAGATGAATTGCCGAAATTGGCGGCCGAATATCGTGATTATCTCATCGAGATTTGTTCTCGAAATGGTGGGCATCTTGGACCCTCTCTGGGCGTTGTTGAGTTGACGATCGCATTGCATCGAGTTTTTGATTCTCCCAAGGACAAAATTGTCTGGGATATTGGGCACCAGTCTTATCCTCACAAATTGTTAACGGGACGCTTTGAGCGATTTCAGGGTTTGCGCCAAGAAGGTGGGGTTTCCGGATTCTGTCGTCGAACAGAAAGTGAGCACGATATTTTTGGCGCTGGTCACGCGGGTACGGCATTGTCTGCTGCCATTGGAATTGCGGAAGGCTACCGTCGGCGAAATGATCCGCATAAGGTTGTGGCGATCATCGGAGACGCTGGATTGACTGCCGGGATGGCCTATGAGGCGCTTCATCAAACCGTTGAGTATAAGAAGAATCTCATTGTCATTTTGAATGATAATGAAATGAGTATCTCGCCCAACGTGGGAGCCGTGAATGCTTTTCTTAGCCGCAAAATGACATCGCCATTTTTGAATCGCATGCATGACGAGCTCAAATCGGTGATTGCGGGCATTCCGTTGGTTGGTGAAGAAGTTGTTGAAGTTCTTTCTCGTGTGAAAAATTCTGTGAAAAATTTGGTGATCCCAACCGTGATTTTTGAGGGGTTTGGTTTCCGTTATATCGGTCCAATTGATGGCCATGATCTTCCGCTTCTCGAGGAGACTTTAGAGAATGTGAAGAAATTGAATGAGCCAGTCTTGATTCACACGATCACTGAAAAAGGCCGCGGTTATGCTCCAGCTCTTGCCGATAAGGTGACCTTTCACGGATGTGGGCCCTACGATCGAGAAACTGGCAAATTTCAAAAGGAAAAGCCTGGCACTCCGCCAGCTTTTACAAAAATCTTTGCCGAGACTCTTCTGGAGATGGCGAAAAAAGATCGCAATGTTGTTGCAATCACCGGCGCGATGCCAACAGGAACTGGGCTTTCTGTTTTTCAGAAGGAACTTCCTGAACAGCTATATGATGTTGGAATTGCCGAGCAGCATGCTGTGACTTTTGCTGGCGGCCTCGCTATCGAAGGCGTGAAGCCCTATGTCTCTATTTATTCGACTTTCATGCAGCGTGCTTATGACCAAATTTTGCATGATATCTGTATTCAGAATTTGAATGTAAAATTCTGTTTGGATCGCGCGGGTTTCGTGGGAGCCGATGGAGCCACTCACCACGGAAATTATGATATCGGATTTTTGCGAGGTATTCCGAACATGAGCCTGTGTTCACCACGTGATGAGCGTGAACTTCAGGAATTGCTGAAGGCTATGGATAAACACGAAGGGCCGAGTGCTATCCGCTATCCACGAGGAAGTGGAACCGGAGTGGCGACTTATTCGGAAATTGAAGAGATTCCGGATATCCGTTGGGGCAGCGGTGAAATCGTGTATTGGGGCGGCGCGCCGGCCTTGGAACAGGCTGAAAAGCCGCGTGCTTATCCGGTTGAGTGGATCGAGAGACTCGTTAAAAGCGGTAAAGCGAAGGTGGATATCGCCCTGATCGGATTCGGTAGTTCAGTTCGCTGGGCAATTGAGGCAGCGGAGAGATTGAAGGCTGAAAATATTTCGGCAATCGTCGTGAATGCGAGATTTGTAAAACCGTTGGACGCTGATTTACTTCGCAGAGTTGCTTTGCTTTGCCCACGATGGGTGATGTCCGAAGAGAATGTGCGAATGACGGGTTTCGGATCTGCAGTCTTAGAATTTTTGGAAAGAGAAAATTTAATGGCGCAGGTGCAAGTGCGAAGCTTGGCGATTCCCGATCGCTTTTATGAACAAGACACGCAGGTCGCACTTCAAATCGAGTCGGGAATTGATGCGGGAGCTATCTTCGCAGCATCTAAAGAACTGTTGGAGAGTGAGTCTTCGGTCGAAAAACCGGCAGAATCAGTTGCGTCGTCGGGTTTGGCTTAAAGATTCGGTTCTGTCTGAACCTTCATGTTTTGAAATGATTTTCATGCGAAGAATCTCTGCTTCAAGGCTTTCAATAATTGATGTGGCGGCGGCCTGAAGTTCTATCTGATCTGATTTGACATCAAGTTCTACGATAGAAGGCTTTTGAATGGGAGCTGTCTTCGCTGAAGGTTCATGAGCGCTGACAAAAATGAGACTGGCCATTAAATGCATCATATCGGGGCTTTCTTAGTCGATAAGTATGTTTTCTTCAAGGCCAGGATGATCTCTCGCTGTTTCTGTCTGAAGTCCTGATTTTTCATAGGGTTTTGAGTATACGACAGAGTTTTAATTTTGGAAATCATTTGGCCCACAACCTGAAAGATGAGCTCTCGAAAGAATGGCTCAAATGTTGTTTGAACGTCTCGGGGAAGACTCTGAAAATCTGAAACACTTCTTTCAAGTTCAGTATTCCATTTTGAAAATGACTCGACAAAGAGATCTGAGAATTCTGACGGAATGGAATAATTGATGAGCGCTCGCAAAGATTTCAACGACTGCTGAATATTGGGATAGGGAGCCTTTGTCGTGGACAGAAGCGCATCACGATATTGCAAGGTTTCGCTGCTATGAATGCCCAGTGTCGAGGTCAAAAATCGAAGCCACTTGAGATGTAAGTGGGTGGACGCCTGTGCCAGGAGAATCGAGCTCATGTCGGTTGCTGAAAAGTATTTCGTAAATAGTTTGAGCTCAGAAGGGCTGCTGATTGCCCAAATTCGAGCGAGATCTTGGTGGAGTGCGCTGCGAATCTCTGGGCTTGCAGTCTTCGAGATCTTCGCAAAAAGTTCGCAGGATCGGGCCTTTTCTCTGAGGTTCCACAACGAGAACGCGAGTTTTAAGTCGGCCAGCGAGTTGTTAGAAATTTTGCGAAAGATTGCTGCCGATTTGGAGAACTGATTTTGATCGAAGTAGGCACTGCCGAGTTGATAAAGCCATTGCAGATATTCCTGATCTTTCGGATATCTTGTCGTCAAAAATTCTAAAGCGACAATCTGATCGGTGACTGGAGCTTCAGGATGAGTGGCAAGCAATTCTGCGGCTCGCTTTTTAGTGTCCAGATCTTTCGCACGACGAATCACTTCCACTAGCAGTGATGAGGCACGATCTGGATTGTGGGATTGGAGTAGTTGAATTCCCGATGCGAGATATTGCAAAATAACCGGATCTTCAACCGGCGGAGTGCGCGAAAGAGATGCCCCTATCGTGAGAAGTATTAAGGCGTGGTTGAAGAGCATCGGTTTTGTACCTGGACTCGCAGTGAATGGGGATTTGCCTCAATCAGATTGGGGGCTGAAGTTGATTTCCATTTTGATTTTCCGTTGAAGTATTCCCATAGAAAATTTTGAGCGGTCTTACTTGCTGAAAGATCATAGTCGATTTTTGAATACGCGAGGGCTTCAATTGTCGCGATCTGGCTTTTCCAACGAGGTTTTTCGCGTTTCCAATTCTGAATCAGCTCATGGACGATATCGAATTGGCAGTGTTTGAGCAGGGCCAATCCTTCCAGCAGCTCGACGCCCATTCTCTCGTGCGCAGGCCATCTCGTGCGATAGATTTGAGCGAGTGCGAAAAAATGATCCCAGTCTTGAGCTTCGTAGGACTTCTGCATCAAATTTTCAATTTGCTGTCTGTGGCTGATTTTTGCTTCCGCCGATCGAGAGCTGCAGCCCTGCAGATAGATAGCGCTCAGCGCGATGGCCAAGAAATGCGATATAAATTTCGACGGGTTCCCCAAGCCCAAACGCCGATTCTGCTTTCCAAAAATATGAGGCAACATTTTGATTCTCCTTTGTGGTGATCTCTTGCTGATGAATCCATCCGTATCCGCCGACTAACGAGAGCCTGGATTTGACAACGCCGAGGTCGAGAAAATTCCAAGCCCCGCGTAGTAAATCGAGGCCGGTTGTGGCGAAAACTGCGCCATCCAGGCCATAAATACGAGATTGAATATCGACGGTTTCAAGATTTTTGATCTCGTTGCCGCTGGCACTTGCGTTACCACTGGCGAGCTGGCCAAGAAGTCCTATGCTCCAATATCGAGAGGGGAATATCTCAAGAGATGTCAGAATGCTGTGGTTTTCAACGTAATCGTTAGAAACGTTCAGGCCATATCCGAGCCCGATTCTGAGGGATCGTGAAGGTGTGGCCTGCTGGTCAAGCCAATAGAAGGAGCCATAGGGGGAGCCCGAGAGTCCAACGGCGGCAACGAGAATATGCGAAATAATGGACATTTAGGATAAGGTGTCTAAGCGAAACGGCTCCTTGTTTCAAGTGCGGTGTTTCAAGTGCGGTCCTTGGGTGGCTTTTGCGACGGGGATCCTCGCCCAGGTTCGAGAACCAGCGGGAGAGTGCTTTTAACGGGTGGCCTTGTTGAGCTCCTGCCGGGGCCGTGATAAGGGTCTCTCACCGTGTTTTTGGACTATTTTCGTCTTAGGCCTATGATTCTGAGTATCGTCCTGTGCTTCGAGTTTTTCTCGCACTTGGACGCAGCGTGCTGGCAGGATCTCGAAAAATTGACCGTGAATATGCAATCGTTGGTGGACTTCAATGGCCGCGTTTTGAAGGGCTTGAACCATCGACTTCAGGTGCACCCTCAGAATCAAGACCCGTCGCACGAAACACTCGTGAAGGCGATGAATTATGCTTTGGAAGGCGGAAAACGAACTCGCGCTTTGTTGATGTTTGCGGTCGCAGAAGCGCTGCAGATTCCAGCAGATCACTTGATGCCTGCGGCAGTTGCCGTGGAGTGCTTTCAAGCGGCGTCGATTGTTTGCGACGATTTGCCTCAGCAAGATAATGCTGACCTTCGACGAGGGCGGCTCGCTTTGCATAGGCAATTTTCTGAGTCGACCGCGCAGCTGGCGATCATTGCGCTCATTGCGTATGGCTATCAGCAGCTTCCATCTTTAGGTTCTGAATACGGAGGGCATTATCCAGACGGAAAAGTTCTGCGTCTGATCGATTATGTATCTCAAGCGATCGGCATGAATGGGCTTACATGGGGGCAGGTTTTGGATCTTGATCGAAATCATCCAATTCGGAATTTCGATCAATTGAAGGCTGCTACATTTTTGAAGACGGGCTTGGCCTTTGAAGCAAGCGTATACCCTGCATTTATTTTGCTCGGTGAACCGCAAAGCCCGAGAGCTTTGGCCATGAAAGAATTTGCCCGAGAGGTCGGAGTGATTTTTCAGGCTCAGGATGATTATCTCGATGCGACTAAGTCAGCTGATCAGATAGGAAAGTCAGCTGGAATTGATTCACGAAACGGAACAAAAACCTATGTGACGGAACTGGGGCTAGACGGAGTTCTGAATCAAATCGCCAATTCGACTTTCAGAGCACTTGAGCATTTAAGGGATGCTGGCCTTGAGACAGATGTGCTGAGAAGCGGCGTGATTGGTTTGGCTCGACGGCCGAAATAACTTAAACACTTTTCAGGTGGGCTCGTTTAAGTTTTTCTTTCATCTGCTGAACGGTATCGTTGTATGGCGGCTTTTCAAATATGCCGCTGCCACTTACAAAAACATTCGCACCCGCTAGAAATATTTCATCAATATTTGAGAGTTTTATTCCGCCATCTACTTCAATGTCGATCGGGGCGTCTCCAACTATTTTTCTGCAGTCTTTAATTTTAGAAATCATTTGAGGAATAAATTTCTGACCACCAAAGCCAGGGTTCACCGTCATCAGAAGAATCAAATCAAGATCTGGAAGAACATGCGCAAGAGCAGATAGTGGTGTGGCGGGGTTCAGAGAAACGCCCGCTCGCGCGCCGCACTGGCGGATGAGTTGCAAAGAGCGATGCAGATGATTTGTTGCTTCGGCATGAATCGTGACGATCTTTGCGCCTGCTTCGACAAATTTAGGAATAAATGCATCTGGATTAATAATCATCAAATGAACATCGAGTGGAATAGAAGTTATTCGTTTTACTGCTTTTACGACATCCGGACCAATTGTGATATTCGGAACAAATTGCCCATCCATCACGTCCACATGGATGAGATCGACAAGTTCTGGATCAAGCTGAGAAATCTCTGCTTCAAGATTTCCGAAATCTGCAGACAAAATGCTCGGAGCGACCATTGTTTTTCGTTCCCACTTCGTCATGCGCTTGCTCCTAGTATGAGACCTGTTGGAATGGGATGGCCTCTCAGAAATTCTTCTGCTTTCAGACGTTTTCGGTTTTCAAGCTGAACTTCGGTTAAGCCGACACAGCCCTGCACACAAGCCACCACAATCATGCCATCGGTTGTATCAATGATTGTTCCGGGTGTTGCATCGGAATGCCGTGGAAGAAATCGACTTTCGAAAATGCGAAGCACCTTGCCGGCCAGATTACACTGAGCAACGGGCCATGGATTGAGCCCCATGATCGTGCGATGGACGGTGAAGGCATTATCATTAAATTTAATGAGAGATTCCGATTTCACAAGCTTGGGGGCGTAAGATCCCACTCGTGAATCTTGAGATCGTCGGACAATCTTATTTCGTTCAAAGAGCTGTAGGCATTCGCAGAGAGCCTGAGCTCCGATGATTTTCAGGCGATCGTGCAAGGCCTCTGACGTATCGGTTTCAGAGATGGCACATGGAATCTGGTAGAGAATATCGCCCTGATCAAGCGCTTCAATCATCCACTGCACCGTGATTCCAGTTTTTTGTTCTCCTTCAAGTACGGCGCGTTGAATAGGGGCAGCGCCGCGATAGGCAGGCAGAAGAGATGCATGCACATTGAGCGGGGCAATTTTTGGATGATCCAATATTATTTTTGGTAAGATTTGTCCGAACGCGACTACGACAAGAAAGTCAGCTTCAGTTTCGAGAATTCTCTTTTGGTTTTCAGATTTTTTGAGCGTCTCTGGCTGATAAACTGGAATCTGAATTTTCTCCGCGAGTTCCTTTACGGGTGGGGATTGAATATGTTGCCCTCGACCCGACGGCCGGTCTGGTTGTGTCACAACCAGTTTGACCTCAAAGCCTTGATCAATCAGAGATTGCAGTGACGGAACTGCGAATTCCGGAGTACCCATAAAAATGATCGAAGGTTTTTTCAATGATCTAACCGCTCACTGCTTTTTTTTCGAGCTTCTTCAGTTTCTTCAGATACATCATCCGCTTCATGGGGCTCACGCGATCTGCGGCGACTATGCCGTCGAGATGATCGATTTCGTGCTGAACGACAATTGCTAGAAAATCATCGTCTTCAATAATCTGTTCTTTTCCCCAAGCATCGAGAAATCTCACTTTGATTTTTTTTGATCGTTCAATTGTCTCGTGAAATTCAGGCAGACTCAGACAGCCCTCATCAAAGGTGGTTTTTCCAGAGCGCTCTAAAATATAGGGGTTAATCAGTGCGAATGGTTTGATCGATTCGTTTCGGCTGCTGACATCAACCACAATCATTCGTTTCGAGACATTGACCTGCGGCGCGGCCAATCCAACCCCGGGAGCTTCGAGCATAGTTTCGATCATATCGTCTAGAAAGGCTCGAAGCTTGTCGTTGATTTCAGAAGGATCAACCTCTCTCGCCACTTTCTTGAGCGTTGGATGCGGGTATTCAATAATGTCCAGTAAAGCCATATCTTCCCTATACTATTTTAATTCAGATCCCGCTACAGTAGATGAAATGGGGTGGAAAGATCGTAAATATTTTGTGGAAGCGCAGTCTCATATCGAGACGCAAAACTGGGAATTGGCTGAAAATCCGCTTACCTCGCTGATAAACGAATCGCCAGAACATGCCGAGGCTTTGCTGCATCGCGCATATATTCGCATGCGAAAGGCTGATTTGCCGCGAGCCTTGGAGGATATTCAAAAGGCAGCCCAGCTCAGACCTGAGAATGGCGTGATGAAGATGCTCGAGGGAGAGATTCAACTCGGCCTGCAGAATAAAGAAGGCGCATTAGTCGCATTGCAGCAGGCTGTGAAGTTGGAGCCCGATAATGGGAGAGCCCTTTATTACTTGGGGGTCTCTTATAGATCTTTAGGGAAATTGGAAGAAGCTGCGGATGCTTTTGAAAGAGCTCTTCAGTTCGACAAGGATTTTGCCTTTTCTCGTTGGATGGCCTCTTCTGGCTGACATGTAACTTTTGTGTCAGGAAATAATTTGAAATTCTTGTGGTATTTCAGAGTGTTACGCGGGTCATTTACATTATGATGCAATGCGTTAAGCTTTAGTTATAAAGCTAAGGAGAGATTCTATGAAGTTGATTTACGCATTGGTTACCTTAATGGGTGTCTATATTACGGCAGCTCCTGGAGATCGGGGCATAATTCCATGCAATGAGAGCGAAGGGGGCGGTGAAGAGGGTGCGGACTGTACTTTGCCATCTGAATAGGTTCCAAAAAATACGAATGGCGACCGCGCCAGAATGATTTACCCCGGCCCATTGGTTGTCGATGGCCGGGGCGTCTTTTCGCATCTATAATGGGAGGACGTGAATCCCATTCGGTCTTATCTTGAGCGACAGCGCAGAATTCTTTGGGCTTATCGTTGGCTAGAAGTTTTTTGCGATCTACTGATTTTTTCGCTTCTTGTGGCAGAACTTTTTCTGCTGTCTCGTTCATTTGAACCGGTCTTTAAACATAATATTTTTATAGATCTTTGGCGAGTTTCCTTGATGGGGGGCGTCGTTCTCTTTCTGAAATATTTTGTGACTCGAGCGAGAAAATTTACTCAGAGTCCTCGTCTCGATTTCGTTGCGAGTATTGTTGAGCGCCAAACAAAGAATTTCCCTTCGGAATCTCGTGGTGAGCTGCGTTCTGTGGGATGGTTTTTGCAGGAAAGCTCCGCTGATTCTTCAGGCATATCTTTGATTGAACATCACCGACGTCATTGGGCAGGCCGTCTGCGACAGTTGGCAAAATTTATTTTTCCGGATAGACGATTTTTTATTAAGTTGGTTTCTGCCTTAGTATTGAGTTTGCTGCTGTTGCAATCGTCGAGGGCCTTTCGCCATCATATTCCTAATTCTGGTTTAGCGTGGACGCCCACAGAATTTGAAATTCAGCTGCCTTATCCTGGTTCGGCTTGGAAGACTGAGCGTGGCGCCTTATCTGGAATTAAGGGATCATTCGTTCGATTTTCTGTTTCTGATTCTGAGGTGATTCAGAATTATTTGTTTTTTATTCCAGTCTCCGGAGATTCAGTGGCAATTCCGTGTACAAAAACTTGTGAACTGACTCTGACTCAGAACGGTCGATACGCATTTGGAAATATGTTTCAGCGTTCTGCATTTTTTCCGATTCAAGTGCAAGACGATCAAATCCCTCGAGGCGTTCTGTTAGCCGAGATTAAGGGAGAGTTTGCCTCCGGGGCTGTCATTCAATTGCAGAATGTGGCGGCTCTCAAAGTTCGGGGTCTTGCATCTGATGATATTCGCGTGGAGTCCGTTGAAATTGTGCATCGGTATAGCGAAGCTCCGGACAGGGCCAATGATGAAGTTTTATTTCACAAGGATATTCAGGTCGATGCATGGAAAGAGGATTTTGAAATTCCTCTATCGAATTGGAAGGGTGGCCAACATCAGTTGTTTCTTCGAGTGCGAGATCAGAAGAGTCAAATAGACTCAACGCCACTCACTCTTCTTTACGCTGATGAAGAGACAATGAAGGAAAAACGTATTCTTTCGTTAAGAGCCCTGATCGACGAATGGGTTCATGTGCTCGGTGATCTGATTGATTCAGAGGATAAACATCAGGTTGTTGATGGACTTGAAAGCAGACTGTTATCGATTTCTTACGAAGTTGATGGAGATGCTCCGATGATTGCAGCCTATGCGCGCGAGCTAAAGGCGTTGAGCTCGCGCATTCAAAAATGGCTCCAATATTCGCCGGACATGTCGGGACTTCCTGACTTGATTCGTCGGACGGAGCGTCAGATTTTATACGGGCTTTCTTTGGTGTTTCAGGAAAAGACTGGCGACATTCAAGCCACCCAAAAATCTCTTTCGGATGCAAAAGGTGATCTTGCGCATTTGTTGGAGCAGATAAAAAACGGAAAGCTAGATGCTAGTTCTCCCGAACTCGAAAAAGCTTTCAGTGAGTTAACGAAGAAACTGCAAGAACTGCAGAACAAGATCAAAGAACTTCCTGCGGGCCCTCAAGATGAATTGCTCAACCGTGATGCACTAGAGGCTCAATTGCAGGAAAGTGAATCTCTTGCAGATCGAATTGAAGCTATCAAGAAACAGATCGCGGGAGGCGATTCGAAGGGCGCCATGCGAGAACTCGAATCACTGCTGAATCAATTGAGCATATTAACGAAAGAAATGGAGCGATCGTTGGATCAGTGGAAAGAAAATGTGGATCGCGGTTCAATTCAAGCTTCTCAGAAATATACAAAAGCGTTGGAAGATTTAATCAAGAAACAGGAAAAGCTCTTGGCCGAAACTGAAGCCTTGAAAAATAAGGCCGAAAAAATGAAAGAAGAAAATTCGAAAAAGTGGTTGCCTGAAGATCCAAAAAAAGTGGAGCAACTCCAGAAAACCTTTGACGAAAAAGCTGGCGTTCAGAAAGAAATTTCAGATCATTTTCAGAAAGCGCGAGAAGCCTTTGACAGACAGGTTGGCGGCGGTGAGTGGAATGAGCTTTTGCGCTCTGACGAAACGAAGATGTCTGAAGAACAAGCAGCCGAGAGCATGGTTGAATCTCAGAAGTCTTTGCACGAACGGCGTGGGTTTGATTCTGTTGGGCATCAAACAGATGTGCTGGAGCATCTGAAGAAGAGTCAGCAGAACCAGCAGAATATTCAACAGCAGTTGCAGGGTGTCGCTCAATCGGCCGGAAGTTCTGGCGGACAAAAGAATGAGCATATTGAGACGATCGTCACAGAAGGCAAGGCTGAAAAAGAACGGCTCAGAAAAATTATGGATTCCCTTCAGCAGAAAGTGGATGATCAATTTCAGAAAAGTCATGAAAAATATTTTGAGGACTTGCTTCAGCGGTAGAATGAAATGATTGGAAATCTTTCGATGATAAGAATCTTTCAGACGACTATCGCTGTTGTGGTATTTTTATGTTCAGGTCTTCAGGCAGAGCCACTCGCAAGCTTTTCTCAGTATTTTGGAGATAAGGTTCTTTCTAAAAATTCTGAACATTTCAAAGTCTCTTGGATAGATCCGAGAGATGGAATGATTGTCCCGGCTGCACTCGAGCACCTAGAGAAAGCATACGCTGATCTCTTTCCGCTATTTGGATCTCAGTCTGGAAATTCAAAAATAGTGCCCGTCGAAATTTTTCCTGATTTAAAATCTTTTTCTGCTGTATCTGAGCTGCCCATGGCCCGCTTCAAAGCCACGGGTACGATTGCTCTCACTTTGGATCAGCGCCTCATGATCTTATCGCCACGGACTCTCTCAAGCGGATATCCCTGGGCCGTAACACTGGTTCACGAGTTCACTCATTACTTAATTCGAGAGATTACATTCGACCATATTCCAATATGGTTGCATGAGGGAGTCGCCCAAATTTATCAGGGCTACCCGTACGAGAAGAATTCGGATTTATCACCCGCACAGTGGGGATTATTTAAAAAAATGAAGTCCAAAAAGAAGCTGCTTTCACTATCGACCCTCAAGGAGCCGTTTCCCTATCGCAAGGATCCAGAGGAGGCTGAGCTTGCCTATATTCAAGCGCTTATTTTTTCGAAATGGTTGGATAAGAAGTGCGGAGTGATTGAGTTGATACGCTATGCGAAAGCATTTCAGAGCATTGATAAAGGACTCGTAAAGTGCACGAATACTTCCTTTGATCAACTGGAGAAAAAATTCGTCTCGGAGATCATGGGCTCGGTTGTGATTCCAAATTCAAAAGCGGTAGATTTTTATGCGAGAGATTTTTCATCGGAAAATGCTTTCGAGAGAGAAGGTCAGAAGCTTGATCGAGAGTCTCGAAATTTTGCGGAATTATCCCAAAAGCTTTTTGAGCAGGGACGCTTTCGTCCGGCAAGTCGAGAAATGGAGAAGGCCTTTTTGAAGACTGTTGTTCGTCCTCCAAGCTGGAGTCGGCATCTGGCATTGTCATACGAAAAAAGTGGTGAATCAAAAAAAGCACGAACGATTCTAAGTGAACTCGTTGAAAGTTATCCTGACGATGCTGCAGCGTGGTATCTTTTAGCACTTCAGGAGCAGAAATCTTCGGTGCCCGGCCGCATTTGGATGAGTTTGATGCACGCTTTTTTTGTGAACCCTTTTCTGGATGGGCTCGGCGAGGAAATTGAGAGAATAAAATCGAAAAATCCAAATTTTGCTTATAGCCTTTTAGCGCCTGAGACGCAAAAATGAACTATGGCGAGTGACTCACCGAACGATCTTAGAACTCAAGACAAACTGATCTCGACTTTTGGGGAAATTCGACAGTCGTTGCATGAAACGATCGTTGGAATGGATGATGTGATTGATGTTTTGTTTTGGACTCTTTTGGCGCGAGGACATGGCCTCTTCATTGGCGTTCCGGGATTGGCGAAAACTTTGCTCATTTCGACCATGGCGGAACTCTTGGGTTTGAAGTTCAACAGGATTCAATTTACGCCCGATATGATGCCCAGTGATTTAATCGGATCTGAAATTCTTGAAGAAGACCGAAATACGGGTAAGAGAAGTTTTGAGTTTCGACAGGGTCCGCTTTTTACTCAATTGCTGCTTGCGGACGAAATTAATCGGACGCCTCCGAAAACTCAGTCTGCATTGCTTCAGGCCATGCAAGAAAAGCGAGTGACGTTTGCCGGAAAAACAATGGAGCTTCAGCCTCCGTTTACAGTTTTTGCAACTCAGAATCCGATTGAGTCGGAAGGTACATATCCACTTCCAGAGGCTCAATTAGATCGATTTTTGTTCTCAATTCCAATGGGGTATCCATCGGAAGCTGATGAACTTGAAATTGTGAAGCGAACAACTGCCCAGCAATCAGTAAACCGGAGCCCCATTTTGCATTCGGTTGATCTTCTGCGGTTTCAACAGTTTGTGCTCAAGGTTCCGAGTGATGATCATGTTGTTCAGTATGCGGTACGATTAGTCCGAAAGACTCGACCAAGCGAAACAATGTCAAAAGAATTGGCAGAAATCATTCGATACGGTGCTGGACCGAGAGCTTCTCAGGCAATCATTCTGGGCGCAAAGGCACGAGCTTTGCTCGCCGGCCGTTTTGTGATCCGAGAGGAAGACGTTGATGTTGTCGCTCCGTATGTGTTGAAACATCGACTTGTTTTGCGCCATTTCAGAGAGAAAAGTTCAGATCAAGTTGTTCGAGATATTCTGTCTGGAAATGCTTGATGTTCGAGACTTTTCCAGAGTCAGAGCTACGGGAGTTTGCTCGTCGCGTGCGCCTCAGTGCCTCGCGGTTTTTGGAAGGCCACCATCAGTCGCATCGTGCGGGTTCTGGGCAAGAGTATCACGAACATCTCGCCTATTCCGAGGGAGAAGATGCTCGACAGATTGATTGGAAACGATGGGCTGCCTCCGATAAATTGTTGGTGAGGAGATTTCAGGAGCAGAAGAAGACATCGTGGAAGATTGTTCTGGATCAGAGCGCGTCGATGGCCTTTGCTGATAAAGAGAAATTTGCCAAATTTCTTGCGACGTCCATTGTCTGTGTTTCGCACACATTAGGAGATCAATGGGAAATTGTGGGGTTCGATAGTTCAAAACCATTGGCTGAAAGTTTTCGGGATATTTTTAACCTGAAATTTGGCGGCAATAATTTGCTGGGGCAGAATCTTGTTGGTAGCCGGGACCAGCGGCTTGTCGTAATATCAGATTTTTTTGAAGAGCTTGATTCTCTTCACTCGCAAATCAAGGTCTGGGTGGGTGAGTTTCGAAGCGTTTTACTTATTCAAATTTTGGATCCCGAGGAAGTCTCATTTCCTTTTGTTGGTGCAACAGAGTTTCAAGATATGGAGTCTTCGTCCAAGATTGTTCTGGATCCTAGTCGAGTGAAAGATGCCTACGAAAAATATTTGCGATCGCATCAAGAATCTCTTCGACAGCTAGTGAGATCAAATCAATCATTTATAAGTGTGGAAGCGCGCGAAGGTAATATTCTAAAATGTTTAGAAAAGGTTTTTGAAGAATTGTGATTTTTTTAAGCAATATTTTTTTATGGAGCATCGTATCGTTAGGTGTTCCGGTATTGCTTGCCATTTGGAGTCGAAGGCAGAGACAGCCGAAACCGTTCGGTGCTTTTTTTATTTTAAACAAACTGCTTCAAAGTCATGTTCGGCGATGGCGAATTTCTGAACTGCTGAAGTTGCTCAACCGCCTGATCTTGTTGGCCTGCCTCGTTTTTGTGTTCGCCAATCCACAAGTCAAGGAAATCAAGTATATGGAAACTGAAAACGGTTTCGCTTTGATTCTTGATGTGGGCCGAGCCATGCAGGCAAATTCAAAGAACGGCGAGCTCTCTGCAAAGATAGGATACGATCGGCTCATTGGCCATTTGAAGAAATTACCTGAAGGCTCACGAGGTGTTGTTCTTTTTGCATCTGATCGTTGTCAATTTTATGGATCTTCGTCCGGACTTGTTCGTCAGAGTGAAGAATTCGTGAGCGATCTGAGGTTTGAAGAAATTCCGTTTGCAAATGCGCCTACAACAGCTGCTGGTCTTCAGGATTGTTTTTCAAAAATTGGATCGGTTTTCGGCCATCGAAAAATATTTACGACATTTGTTTCTCCCTTCCCAGATACTTTGGATGAAAATAAATTGATCGAGTCTGGAATGGCAGTTGATCAGCTTGAGATTGAAACTCCTCACTCGCAGCCTATTGAAACGCACGAAGTTTATAGCCAGGATAAAGTTCGTGTTGAATTTCGGCAGCCAGAAACGCTGGATGCGATACTTATTCGTGGTTTGGAAGCAGAGAAGCTTGGTCGAGTGACTCAGTTTTTGGATCTTGCGAATTCTGGCAATTCTTGGCTGTTGTTGAAGGGTGGTGAATCTCACGATCCCTGGAGTTCGCAGAGAATCATTGGGATCAGACAGCAGAAGACCTACCGTTTGACTCTTTGGGCAGAAAAGGAAAGCCCCGGGTTTTTGAGTCTTTACTCGGCTCTGAAAAACTTTCCTGAACTGGCGGTTCTTCGCCAAGTAGGGGGTGAGCCTCCCACCGAACCAGTGATTGTCTATGGAAATCCGCCACAAAATTTTTCTCGACTGAAGCAAGTGTGGATTTTTCTAGATCCGCAGAGTTCGCGACCGTTTAGTATTCGTGATCAAAAAATTTGGACCTCTCAGTCAAAGAATACAGATGTCGAGAAGGCTTTTCATATTCAGACGCAAGATGGAAGAATTCTCATTAAGAGATATCTGCTATTGGATATTGAGCGAATTCAAAGTCTTGAGGCTTTCGAGGATGGAGCGCCATCTCTGATGTCGGATGCAGAAGGTCGCTGGATTTCGCCATTTGATTTAGAAGATCTTACAACGGACCTCACACTTGAGGCGACTTTCATTCCTTATCTATATCGAAAGTTGGATCAATTTTTGATGTTTAAATCGACGGAAGTAGATCAGGCGGCTTTGAAGCCCATTTGGTTGATGCCGGGCGGCACTCGTCCCACACGGGAAGTTCTTGAATCTATGCGTTGGCCAGGTGTGTATGTGGGTTCTCACACTTCTCGAATTGTTCAGCCGGTTTCGTTTCCAGAAAAATTCTATCACATGAACAAACAATCTCTGTCGCTTCCGAATCTGTCTGAACAATGGATATCGATTCGTGAATGGTTTCTTGTTGGGCTTGTCATCTCAGTCATTCTAGAGCTTTTATTTTGTTTATATGGGACATTTCGAATGCGTCGATTTGTTTCAATCTTATTGAGCTTGATGGTTATTTCATCCGGCAGTTTTGCAGCGTCCGGAGAATCTGAGATTCGTCCAATCGCATTGGGAGTGATGAAGGGGATGGATCCAGATCGATTGAAGGCGCTTGAGCAAACCATTCAGGAGTTCGGACATCTATCGAACCTTGAATTTGCGAAGCCGAAAACTGCTGATGTGGCAGATCTGTGGAAATACGCTGTTGTTGTAATTAGTTCAACTCGTGCTTGGGGTCCATTTTCAAACAGTGAACGAGAATCGATCAGAGAATATTTGGAGCGAGGAGGCTTCTTTGTTTTTGACGATCCTATGGCAACTTCTGATTCGACGTTTCATCAAAGTGTGAATCTAGAATTTTCAAAAATTTTTCCAGGCAGGGTTTTGTCTCCCATCTCAAAAGAAGATGTCGTCTTCAGAGCATTCTATCTGATGACAGAAGTTTCTGGTCGCAAGCTGGCATCGCCTCATCTTGAAGGGCTCAGTTTTGATAGACGGTGGGCAGTTGTCTTTTCTTTCAATGATTTGTTGGGCGCTCTACTTCGGTCAGCGAATGGAGATTATGCGTTTTCGGTAACGCCTTACGGGATTAGCCAGCGAACATTGGCTAAGCGCCTTTTTCTAAATCTGATGATGTACTCCGTGACCTTGGATTACAAAGACGATGCCATTCATCTGCCCCATATCTTGAAGAGGCGGGTCAAATAATGGAATTTCAGATCTTGCACCAATGGGCTTGGCTTGTCTTGCTTGCAGGAGTCATCGGTACTTATGCGGAATATTACTTCCATCGCAAGTGGTCGTGGTCGTTTGCGTTACGGGCGTGCTGGTTGACGTTGATTTGTTTCGTCGTTCTCAATTTAGTATTATTGAAGTCTGTCGAGTGGAGCGAGGCTCAGCCGATAGAGATCTACGTCGATCGATCAGATTCTGTGGCTCAGATTGATTCCCGCCGAACGAGAGCCGATCAGTTTTTGTCAGAAGTCAAAGATTGGGCCACTTCACGTCAGGTACCTCTGCAGATTTTTTCATTTTCTGACTCGTTGAAAAAAACGACGGAAATAGAATGGGGAGGCTACAAAAGTTTATTCTCCGCGATTGAAGCGGCAGTGGCAGGAAATCAATCGAGTCAAAGAGTCGTGGTGAGTGATGGAATTTGGACGGACCTCCCCAATATTCAAGAATCAATGTCTGTCGTTGATTTGGGCGATCACAAAGACCGAGATTTGTGGGTCGATGAAATTCCCCAGTCGTTGACGGCATTTTTGAAAAATCGTCTCACAATCACTGGCGTCATTCGAGAAAAGGGATTTTCTGGTGAGACAGTCAGCGTCTCATTGTGGAAGGGAACAGAAAAACTTTCGCAGCAGAAAGTAAAGCTTCAGAAGGGTAAGACGGCGATTCAGTTTAACTATTTTCCTGAAAAGATGGGCGAAGACTTTTTTCTACTGAAGGTGGAGCCTTTGACGGGAGAACTCAGTTCTTTAAACAATATCTTTCCGTTCAAGGTGCGAACGGTTCGTGACAAGATGAGGTTGCTGCATATCTGCGGCCGCCCCAGTCAGGATCTTAAGAACTGGAGAGCTTTTTTGACTCGCCAACCAGATGTTGATCTTGTGAGCTTTTATATTTTGAGATCCTTAGAAGATAATCCGGAGGCAAAGGATTACGAATTGAGTTTGATTCCATTTCCTTATGAAGATCTTTTTTCTGTGGAATTAGAAAAATTTGACGTCGTGATTCTGCAAAATTTTGACTTCAATCTTTATTTTCAGCCCTTCTACCTATCAAATTTGGCTCGATTTGTTGAGCATGGCGGTGGCCTGTTGATGGTGGGTGGAGATATGTCATTTCATAAGTATAACGGATCTCCTCTTGAGAATTTATTCCCATTCTCCTTTGGGGCAAGTGGGGGTGTGTTCGAAGAGAGGCAAGAACGAGTAAAGTCGGTGAGGACTCATCCGATTTCCGTTGGGCTTGAAGCTGCTGTCGAAAATAGGCAGTGGACGGCAAGGCACAAGATTCTTTCTAATCCAGACGGGCTTGATTTATTTCGCTTCGTTTCTGAAATTCCATTTTTATCGATTCGAGATGCCGGACGCGGAAGGGTCGTTACAGTGAACTCTGATGAAACATGGGAACTTCAGATGTATCCAAGTGATGATGGCCCCGTGTTCTCAAAATTGGCACGTCGTATACTTCAGTATCTGACTTTTGATCCAGAAATGGAGCCAGCTCAGTTTGTGTCCGATGAGTGGGCCGTTGGAAAGAAGGTTCATGTTCGATTGCAGGGTGGAATGAAAAGCTCGTGGCGAGTTGAGAGTATCTATGGGCCGCGGGCGTGGATGGCGGAGTATCCTGCAAGCGATGCGGTGGAATTCATCGTCCCTTTTGCAGGGCTATTTCAAATCGTCGCTGTTGAATCTAATAAGAGTAAGATTTTTCAAACAAGAGAACAACCATGGAAAGATGAGTGGAAGTATTTAAGCTCGGATTTTTCGAAATTAAGTAACCTTTCAGAGAGTGCGTCTCATAGAATTCTTTCATTCGATAAACGGTCGAAGATTTTCGATCAAAAGGCGAATGGCAGACAGATGATCTCGGCAGAGATTTCATCTTGGATTGAAATGAATAAATTCTTTTCGTGGATCGTGTTGGCAGCAATCATTTTATTTTTCTGTCTTGATATTTGGCTAAGAAAAAAATCGTCACTAGATTTTTGAAAACGGATTCAAATCGAATTGAAAATGACTAGTCAAGACAATGTTGATGAGCGCTTGCTTATAATTTCAAAGGATTGACTCAGTGCGACTGCTTTGATAGCGGTTTATCAACGTCGTTATTGATGAGACGTTTTAGGGTTTTAATTCGAATTTTTAAAAATGAATGAATGTGTGTGGGAGGTTAGTATGACTGACTCTGGACAGGCGCTTGGGCCTTGGAAGAGAAAGCATCAGCGACGGAAGATTGATGCGTTGATCAAGGTGAAAAGTCACGACGGCAAAACTTACGGATGCAAGAATAGGGATATTTCTACTGGTGGAATTTTTGTCGTGGCGAATCCAAAGCAGGTGCCTCTGGCTGTCGGTACGACTGTGCAGATGAGTATCAAATTCGTAGCTTCACCAACTATTTTCGTCGCTGAGGGTCGTGTGGCTCGTATGACTCGTGAGACCTCTGTCGAAGCGAAAATGTTTAAACCTGGATATGGCATTGAGTTTACTCGTGTGGACCTTTCGGGAAAAAAGCTTTTCGGCATGCTTTTGAAGTGAGATTCGAACAATTAGCCAGATCGATATTATAGCAGACGAAATAGTAACGCCTCTTTCAAACGGCAAGGTCCGTCGTTTGAAACACGCGGTATTGACCTTGTCCAAAGGCCGTATTCTTCGGGTCGTTGAAGACAGCAGAGCTCGTCTAAAATTTAGGGCCAGAAGCGGAATGCGAGCAAAACTTGTCACGCCGGGCTTCATCGATTGCCACACACATAGCGTATTTTCAGGAAATCGTTCATCAGAATGGGCGCGGCGCATTCGCGGAGAGTCTTATCAAGAAATCTGTCGATCTGGGGGTGGCATTCTTTCTACTGTTCGTCAGACACGGCAGGATTCAGAACTTGATCTTCTGGAACTTGCGAAGAAACGTTTAGATATATTTTTACGGCACGGTGTAACGACGCTTGAAGTGAAGTCAGGATATGGGCTCACCGTCGATGCTGAATTGAAAATATTGAAAGTCATCGATCGGTTGAGAGATGAAAGCCCGATCTCGATTGAAGCGACATTCATGGGAGCTCATTCGGTTCCTCCAGAATTCGCTTCAGCTGGTGATTATAGTCGATATATAATTTCTCGGATTCTTCCCGTAGTTTCACAGCTGGCGCGTTTTCAGGATATCTTTTGCGAGAAGGGATATTTCTCTAAGCAGGACGGATTAGCCGTCTTGGAGGCTGGAAAAAAGAGAGGATTAATTCCTAAGGTTCATGCACATGAGTTTGGTCGCACGGGGGGCGTTGATCTGGCCTGCCAAGTCGGGGCTGCTTCTGCGGATCATTTGATGCACGTTAATACATCGGATATTCAAAAATTGAAAAAGGCAAAGGTGGTGCCTGTCGTTTTGCCCGGCACTTCATTTTTCTTAGGGGCGAAGCAGTTTGCTCCAGCCAAGAAAATGCTGGAAGCAGGATTGCCTGTTGCGATTGGATCAGATTTTAATCCGGGCACGAATCCTGGTGCGAGCTTTCTTCTTTGTGGAACCTTTGCGTGTACATTTTACGGGCTTGAGCCAGAGACAGTGCTCATGATGCAAACGATTAATTCGGCAAAGGCACTGAGATTGAAGGATCGAGGCATGCTCATTCCAGGATATCGCGCGGACCTTGTATGCTGGGATCATGAATCTCTTGAAGAAATTTATTACAGTTACGGGCAGAGCCGTGTAGTCTCCGTGGTCATAGGTGAAAAAATTATTCGTTTTTGATCTCGATGGCACGCTCGTTCACACTCTTCCCAATGGAAACCGGGGAATTCCTGATTACCTGATTGATACGGTTAATCGACTTTCTAAAAAGTATAACGTTATCGTAGCGACCGGCCGCCGTTTTCGAAGCGCAATGATTGATGTGCAGACTTTGGATCCGCTTCCATTTGTTGTGGTGCACAATGGTTCTCTGGTCTGTGATCTGAATGGAAAAATATTTCATTTGGTGTCGATGAAGCGTGAAGACATGCTGTTGGTCTCTGATCAGTTTGAGATTAAGAATATTCCGCGACTCTTCGTGATGGATGGGCTGAGTAAGGGTATTGATTTTTGCTTTTTGGATTCGGAGTTGTCCCAATCAGAAGTTTTGCAACGCGTCGCAGAGCGTTCGAAGGGATACAATCTCGCGGTTCCCCATCATGAGGCGATATTTGAGAATTCTCATCCGATATTGCTGGAGCTGGCGACGCTCGGGTATTTTGAAGAATTGAAGCAATTCCAAGACTACCTGACGCCACTTTTACCTGATCACCTGCGCTGCCTGCTCGTGCAGAATATTGGATACACGGACTGGTCCGCGCTCGAAGTCTTGCCAAAACATGTCTCAAAGTGGTTTGGAATTCAATGGGTGGTCAAAGAACTGGGCATTGATCATGTTGTGACAGTAGGCGATGATGAGAATGATATGGAAATGTTGGCCAATGCTTCTTTCAGTATTGTGATGGGTCATGCGAGGCCACATGTTAAAGAAAAAGCCAAGCGAGAGGTTGAAGGCCCTCGTGAGCTGGCAGCATATTTAGAAGAGGAGTTTCTTTCGTGAAACGTGTAGATCGCAGTCGATATTATACTTGGCTTTTTCAGGCAGCGGAGAGTTTTTACGAACGTGGAAATTTCGATAAAGCGCTCAAATATTTTGAGAGATTGATTAAGCAGCACGGCAAATTTCTCGAAACTGCTATGAAGGCCGATTGCTATGCTTATCTTGGTGATATTTATCTTTTCAACGAGGATTTCTCAAAAGCGGTCGATTATTTGAACCGAGCGATCTCACTCGATAGTGATTTTTCTCACTACTACTACTTATTGGGAATGGTGTATCAGACCCAGGAAAACTGGCGTCGTGCGATCGAAGAATTTGAAAAAGCTGTGAAGCTTGAGCCGAAAAATTCAATCTATCTGGAAGAGCTGGGTCGGACTTATGTTTTCACTGGAAATCTGTTTGAAGGCGGACGTCTTCTTCGCAAAGCTTGGAAGCTTGATCCATCGAATATTGGAGCTGGCGTTGAATTGACAGGCGTTCTGCTTTCCCTTGGTAAATATAGAGACACCCTTTTGCTCATCGACGAGATCTTAGAGAGTGGTGAAAATCTTCACGACGGCATCGTGGACTACCTAGACAGCATTCGTGTTGATGCGACTCGTGGGCTAGAAGAAAAAGCCAAGCGTCGACGCAAATCAAAACGTCGAAAAACATAATAATTTCAATTAGTTGTTGGACAAAATTTAGCTCTGGGTCGTGGTATAATAAAGATCTGTGGAGTATCGCAAGCTGGGGAAATTCCAACTCGAGAAATCTCTTGCCGCTGGGGGGATGGGGGAAGTCATCAAGTCAGTTGATGATTCAGGGCAGGTTTTTGCCCTGAAGAAGATCTTGAAAGAGTATCAGGATGATCCTCAGTTTAGAGAACTATTTCGGCGCGAGGCCGAAATCACTTTTGCACTTGATCATCCCAATATTGTTCGCGTGAAGGGTTTTGATCGAGTGGGGCATCAGTTGGTTCTCGTTTTGGAGTATTTAGAGGGTGTTGATCTTCGAGCTCTGTTGTCGAAACTCTTCGATGAAAAACGCACTATGCCGGTGGTCGTTGCCATTGAGGTTATCAGGCGTGTCTTGAGGGGCCTCCAATATGCTCACTCGAAGCGAGATAAGTTCGGAAAGAGTTTGGGAATCATTCATCGGGATTTAAGCCCCTCGAATATATTTTTCACGTTTGATGGAGAAATTAAGATTCTTGATTTTGGAATCAGTAAGGCGACTGAAAAGTCTGTGCACAATTTGACACCCAAAGGAGAGTTGCGTGGCAAGATCGCTTATTTGGCTCCTGAACAATTGAAAGATGGAGAAATCGATTTGCGAGCCGATGTATTTTCTGTGGGCATTTTGCTTTGGGAACTGCTGGCAACGCAGCCACTCTTTCCTCGAGAGTCGGTGAGCAAAACATTTGAGGCAATCTTGGGCGGGCATTACACTTCGGTCGGTAGCTTTAGGCAGGATATTCCTATGGAAGTGGACGAAATTCTTCGCAAGGCCCTTCGTGTAAATCGGGAAGAACGTTTTCAGACCGCGGGGGCTTTTGAGGCTGCTCTGACAGCCTTTTTGAGATCTCATTATCCAGCAAATTGCGGTTCAAAGGAGCTTTCAGTTTATGTAAAGAGCCTCTTTCAGCCACAAACTTTTGAGTCTGCGGACTCTCTTCACTTAGCGGGATATGGCTGGCTCATGACGCAGATACCTGGATTTCAGAAGAAAGGATTCGATCTTGTTCAAAAGATTGCGTTAGAAAATCCAACCGTTCCTTATGCCCAGCTTTGTTATGTTCGGGCTCTGCTTTCGGTCGGTCGTCGTCAGGAGTCGATGCGCTTGTTACGTCGCTTAGCGAGAGTTGATTCATTGGAAAAAGACGTCGAGGATCTGCTGGTATGGTTGGGAGTGAGACGATCACCTATTCTCGCTTTCTTGCCTCGATCTAATCCGATCAACCACGCTCTAGGAAAAATTCGTCATCGGCTTTTAGGGCCGACTCCGTTTCAGCAGGAATTTGCCAGCGCTTAACGATCGAGTTTAACGGCGAGCGAGTCTCAGGGCGATCGTCGTAATTCCGGTTTTCACTAGATCCCCAGCAACAAAAGGGATGAATCCCATCTGAATGGCATGAATCCACGAGACCGTCGTGAAAAATTTGAGCCATATGACTCCTGGCACGAATACAACGAGCGATACGAGGAATATTTTGAAGTAGGTGTCGAGAAAGCTGTCTTCATCTGAATATGCAAAGCCAGCAGCCCATGCCATCAGCACAAATCCAACCAGATAGCCTCCCGTAGGGCCGAAGATAGCAGCCGGTCCGGTCGCAAAAAATGGGGCACCCAGAGCTCCCAGGCAGAGCATCAGCAGTTGGCTGATTGACCCCCGCCAGGCTCCTAGAAATGCGCCAGCAAACAAAACGGCAGATGTTTGAAGTGTCACCGGTACCGGCGTAAACGGCAATGGAAATCGAATATGGGACGCCAAACCAGTGAGCAGTGCTCCTCCCACGACGAGAGAAATGTTTTTTAACGAGATGAAATCACGAACAGAGACTTTCTTCGATGCTTCTATGCTCGTTGTTTGAAACTTTGTTGCTGGCTCAGCTTGGTGGCTATTCATTTCACTATCGAAGCCGACGAGATGGATTCGGTCAAGCTTCAAGACTTCGGCCCCAATCACGGCCGGCTTGATTCGCCCTGGGTTTACGTCCATTCTTTTTAAGGGGAAGGGAGGTTTGTGATGCGTTATTGATGCATTCGAGCTCCCAGGAAACGATGGACGCAATATGATCCAAGTCTTTGGGATGATTCACAAAGTCAATTTTGCTGACATCAATGGTGATGGTTCGTCCGTGTTGGTAGGACTGGATCCACGATTCATATTGGTTATTCAGCTGTTGCAAATAGTCTCTTGGAATAGATTTCTCATAGTCACGGCCTCGGAGTGCAATTCTTTCAGTCAGAGCGTCAAGGTCTGCTCTCAAATAGATGAGAAGATCTGGAACTTTAAGAAATGAAATCATCAGTGAAAAATGCTCTGCATAACTTCGATAATCTCGCTCGTCCATTTTTCCATGAAGATAGAGATTCTTTGCAAAAATTTCGGCATCCTCATAGATTGTCCGATCTTGAACCACAGTTTGAGTCGTGCGTGCGATTTCTTGCTGATGTCTGAATCGCTTGGTCAAAAAAAACATCTGCAGATGAAAGCTCCATCGTTTCATATCACTATAAAAATCGACTAAGTACGGATTGGATTCGACGATTTCGTAATAGGGAAGCCATCCGAATCTCTGAGCCAAAAGAGTCGTGAGTGAAGATTTTCCGCAACCAATATTTCCAGCGATAGCGATGAAGTGTGCCATAAATTTAAACTCAGCCGTTAACGACTTTCCTTGCTCTACCTTTTGTTTTTAGCGAAAGCTGACGATATCCGAGAATTCTTTCTTCAATTAATCCAGCTATTCGTGAAAACTGCTGCGGATCCCTCACAAAGTCAATGCCGCGTGTATTGATAGGAAGAATTGGTGCGTTTGTATAATTACCAAAAAATCGGTTATAGGTTTTTGAAAGACTCTCAAGATATTCTTTTGAAATAGATCTTTCAAACTGACGGTCTCTTTGGTGAACGCGTTGTAGGAGCGTTTCAACATCTGCATAAAGATAGACAACTAAGTCTGGGGTCCTGGTTCGCAGTTGGAATGTCTCGTAGACAGTCTTGTAGATTTCCAAGTCTTGGTGAGACAGATTGAGCTCAGAAAAGAGGGCGTTTTTTTCAAAAAAGTAATCTGCAATTAAGGTCCCTTTTTTCTTGGAAATTTCAAGCTGTTCGCGAACGCGGGAGAGAAGAAAAAAGACTTCCGTATTGAACGCGTAGTTTGCTTTGTCCTTATAAAAACCCGATGTCAGAAATGGATTTTCTTCGAAGGTCTCGTAAATACCTTCGGCGTTCCATTTTTCAGTGAGCAGGCGAACAAGTGACGTCTTTCCCACTCCAATCGGCCCTTCAACGACAATAAACTTATTCTTAAGTGATGTAGGCAGGTGATTTTGCTTGGCTTTCTCTGGCGGTTGATTCGATCTCATTATAGTTGAGTTAATAGGTTTCTCCTGGCTGCTGTGAAGTCTTTTTTGTACAGATTCAATTTTTTTTTTATTGTGTTAAAAAAAAATTCTTAGGCTTAAATATTGAGGGTGATCCATCGTTTCTCTCAATTCATTCAGCCCATCAGTCAATTTTTGGCTTCCGAGAATCCCGAGTGGCAGAAAGGCCCTCCCTTTGAAGAACCGCCGGCGACCCCTGAGACAGCCGGTTATGATCTGGCCTTGCCTTGTTTTTCTTTGGCTAAAATAAAACGCCAGAGCCCCCAACAGTGCGCTGAGGATCTCTGCCAGAAGATTGATCGCGATAAAGAAGCCTTTGGTATTGAGAAAGTAGCTGTCATCAAGGGGTTTTTAAATCTGCGGTTTTCCGGAAGGGTATTGGGATCAGAACTGCAGAGCCGATACAGCGAGATCTTAGGATCAGCTCGACGTGCTTTAAAAGAAGAAAAATTCGTTGTGGATTTTTCGTCGCCGAATATTGCAAAACCCTTTGGAATTGGTCACCTGCGGTCTACGAATATTGGAGCGGCAATCTGTCGAATGGCATCGGCAATGGGAGCCTCTGTCGTTAAGGTCAATCATCTCGGGGATTGGGGGACTCAGTTTGGAAAGATTATCACGGCTTATAAACGATTTGGATCTGCCCAATTTGTAAAAGGGGATCCTGTTCAGAACTTGTATCGGCTTTATGTGGAGTTTCATCAAAAAGAGAAAGACGATCCCGCATTGATTGATGAGGCTCGTGATTGGTTCGTCAAATTGGAATCGGGAGACTCTGAAGCCACCGAGCTTTGGAAGTGGTTCAGAGATGTCAGTTTTCACGAATTTAAAAAAATATATGACCGCCTCGATGTGTCTTTTGATTATGTGACGGGCGAAAGTTTCTATAACAATTTAATGGAGCAGACCGTTGAGTTGATTCAAAAGAAAGGGCTTTTGAAGGAATCCGAAGGCGCTCAGGTTGTTGACCTGGAAGAGTTTGGCATGCCTCCGTGTTTGATCAAGAAATCGGATGGATCGACTCTTTACGCGACGCGAGATCTCTCCACAGCGGAGTATCGACAGAAAACATTTCAGCCGACGGCATTAGTTTATGTTGTTGGATCAGAGCAGATACTGCATTTCAGACAGGTATTTAAGGTACTTGAATTGTTAGGATACGATTGGGCAAAGCGTTGCAATCATGTGCCCTTTGGATTGATCAAGTTTCCGGATGGGAAGATGTCTACCCGTAAGGGCAATATCATCTTATTGGAAGATGTTTTGGATCAGTCGATTGCTGAGGCTTTGAAAATCGTTCAACAGAAAAACGCTGAGAAACCAAAAGAGCGCCAACTTTCAGACGAAACGATGGAAGAAGTCGCTCGAAAAGTGGGAACGGGCGCGGTGATCTTTTTTGATTTGAAGGCCAAGAGAATGAAAGATGTTTTATTCGATTGGAAGGAGCTTCTCAATTTCGAAGGTGATTCTGGCCCATATCTTCAATATACCTATGTGCGTTTGGCTTCATTGCTCGAGAAAGCGGCTCAAGAAGGGCTCTCATTCTCATCGAAAGATCAGATGGAATTGACAACGGAAGAAGAGCGGTTGTTAGCAAGGCAATTGCTTCGCTTTCCGGCGGCTTTAGAGCTTGGAGTAAGAAGCTTCGAGCCTTCAGTTTTGTCTCATGAACTTTTGGAGCTAGCCGCGGTGTTTAACCGATTTTATATGAATGTTCCGCTCTTGAAGGGTGAAGAGAAATTTCGTGCCGGTCGACTATGCTTGGTTCATCGTACAAAAGAGACCATTCATTTGGGATTGTCTCTACTTGGAATTGAGTGCCCTGAAAAAATGTAGATTTAGATTTTGAAAAGACGGGCGGATCTCATTTTGGCGGCCCGTTCACAAGTGAATAGTTATAGCGTAGTTGCGCGTTTTTCAGCAGATCATTAAGCTCTTGACCTTTTTTTTCCAATTCGGGATTGCCGTAAAGAGTCCGGGCGTAAAGTTCTGTTTCTTCCAAGAGCCGTTTCATGCCGTCGCTATAACGACTTCCATTGAGATGATCCCAATAACCCTGTGCGCTGGATCGAATTTCTTCGGTGCTTAGACCAAGCTCTCGGCCATGATCTGCGATAAATTTGTGAACATCGATTTCTTCTCCAAGGCGTGCAACTTTCAGTTTGAAGTCGGCTATTCGCTCTTGAGCCCAGGATATTCGGTCGAGATGAAGAGGAGTGCTCTGATTGACTTCATCAGACGGATTTTCTGCAATCCATGGATCTGATTGTTTGCGTTGAGATCTTTCCAGCCAAACTTGGTAGTGAAGAAATTCATGTAAAATGGTTTCTTTTGTCGCAAAGTCTTTGAGAATCATCAGGGGCCTATTGGAGAGCGGCCGACTGGCGTGGTCAACGAGGCCTGGAAAATTTCGTCCAGGGGCTAAAAACATTCCTTCGTATGCAGCATATTTATCACCTTCGAATAAATCCGAATAATATTTCAAATCGTGATTCTCACGAACAGATTCAATCAATGCTTGAACGAATGGATTGGCGGCTTTGCGATCGTGATTTATTGTTCCTAAAAAATCTCCGTTTTCAGGTTTGCCGCGGACCGATGCAGATTTTGTCTCTCTCGATTTCTGTCCTGAAGCGACGATGACTTCGAAATCATAATTTTTCTTGAGCATCGATATCATTTTTTCTTCATTCCCGGCATTCGCGAGTCGCAACAGAGAATCCAACTTGAATGGAACTTCAGTCCAGACTCCCTTTTCTCGGGGAAGAGTTTTCTGGATGATCCGGTCGCGCCTGATCAGCGGATTTTTGAGCTCTACGACTTGTTGATTCTCTGAAAAAAATAGAGGAGGGGAGGGTGTTGAATCAAGAGTTGCCGCATCCAAGATTTGGCGTAACTCCTCAGGAGTGCCATTGGGTTGGCAGTTAACGGCAACAACCTGGTGGCTCTGTAACAACGCCAGAGCCATAACGGTCAGCGAAAATCGTGCGTATGGGTTAAAATCAGCCATGTCCTAGTTCTTCATCTTTCAAATACTTGCAAATACTGAGCCAGAAATGAGCCCTTTATAAGGTAAAAAACACCAATAATTTCATTAAATTAGATAACTAGGTCTTGTAACTCTGCAGATTGTATCGTGATTTTCCGCGATTCCTGTGTCAAACATAACTGTGGTTCTATCAAATAAACGCGCGCAGATGGCCCTTATGAACGAAAAATTCTTTGATCCAATTTCGATTGTTGTTCCGACTTATAAAGAGGCGAAGAACCTTCCTCATTTGATTGAGAGGCTTCTTAAAATTCGGGCTTCGTTCTCAGGTTTTGAAATTCTCATTGTTGATGATAACAGCGACGATGGAAGTGAAGAATATATTTCAGGGCTTCAATCTTCTGAGATTCGAATTCATGTGAGAAAATCCAATCGAGGCCTGAGCCCTTCTGTCATAGATGGAATTCGTATGGCTCAGTTTGACCAGGTCTGCGTGATGGATGCAGATCTGAGTCATCCTCCCGAATCGATTCCCGAGTTAGTGGAGATGTTGGTTGGTTCAAAAGCAGACATGGTAGTTGGTTCACGGTATGTGAAGGGCGGACAAATCGATTTGGAATGGTCTTGGTTTCGCCATTTTAATAGTCAGATGGCGACCCTTTTGGCGCGTCCGTTTACGAATATCAAGGATCCTATGTCTGGCTTCTTTGTGCTGCGCAAGAAGCTCTTTGACGAAGCAAAAGACCTGAATCCCATCGGTTATAAAATTGCTTTAGAGCTGATTGTAAAAGGGAACGCAAAGCTTGTAAAAGAAGTGCCGATTCATTTTAGCGATCGCCTTCTAGGAGAGAGCAAACTGACGGTCAAAGAACAGCTTAACTATATCCGACATATCAAACGTTTGTTTGATTATCGATTCGGCAATCTGTCTTATTTTTTGCAATTTGGAATTTCTGGAACGTTGGGGCTTCTTGCCAATTTGAGCGTTCTCAAAATTCTGTTGCTTGTTGGATTGCCGCTGCGGCTTTCGGTTGGCCTCGCGATTGTTTTATCTATGGGAGTAACTTTTCTCGGAAATCGTTTCGTTACATTCAATCATGGAAAAGAGATGCCTTGGTTGAAGCAATATTTTTCTTTTGTGTCGGCTTGTGCAGTCGGGGCTTTAGTGAATTGGGCTGTGACAGTTAATTTGATTCAGAAATTTTTGATTTCTCCCACTGCCGCCGCGTTGATAGGAGTCGGAGCCGGCATGGGATTTAACTTTGTTTTCAGCAGATATATTATTTTTAGATCAAGTATTGTCGGTCCATCTAAAAAATAATGAAGCTCTCTTTCGCGCGTTTATTTCTTTTGGGTGTTGTTGCACTCTTTATCGGACGATTGTCATATATTTCAGAGCCATATGGCATCTCGGTCGATGAATCGACCTATCTGAGCATATCGGAAGTTCTGCACAGCGGTGGCACGTTATATAAAGACGTTGTTGATCGTAAGCCGCCGGGACTTTTTGCGGCGTACTTTGGGATTGGCTCAGTATTTGGAGTTTGGAATATTCACGCGCTGCATTTTGTTTTTTTCTTAATAACGCTGGCAATCGCTCTTGGCCTGCGTCGCCTATCGTTGCGGCTGACGAATCATCAATTTTCAGCGAACTGGGTGTTTGTGGCGTACTGCCTATTTTCTAGCTGTTTTCCACGAGAGATCATTTCGGCTAACGCAGAATATCTGATGCTCGCTTGTTTGATTTGGGCTTTTATCTGGGTCGAGAGATCAACTTTCGTGGCATTCTTGCTGATGTCTGTGTCGATTTTGTGCAAGCAGTATTCGGTATTGATTTTTTTGCCATATCTGGCGATGCGCTGGATACAGCAACGCGGTCGTTTTCGAGACGAGTTTTTTTTATTTTGTTTTGCGCAGATATTGTTCGGTGGATTAGTGGCAGCCTATTTTTATTGGCGCGGAGCCCTGGAGGAATTCATCTATTATTCTTTCTTGGACGGACTTCATTATGTTTCGGGATCTCGCCGGGTCGAGAATCACTCAACTTCAGGACTCGTCGCTGTTTCAGGAATGTTTTTTTCGTGGCTACCTCTTTGGATCGGTGCGGCAGTTTTAGGATTTAAGCGACGTTCGATTTTTGACTTGAGCCTCGTGGCAGCGGCGATCGGAGCACTGGTGACCATATTTTTATCGGGCCGCTACTACACGCATTACTTCATTCCTTTTTTAGCGTTTATGACAGTATTTGGTGTTCTTGGAATTTTGCAAATTGAACAAAAGCGATGGCAAAAGGCTTTGGTAGGGTTAAGTATCTTTATCTTTTTGGGCTATGCATTTTTTAACCTTGAACGAGAACTTGTATCTCAAGGTTGGTCGTTCACTCGCGAGAAGCAGAAACGTTTAGAGACTGTAGCTGACTGGATAAAAAGAAATTCGCAATCTTCAGACAGAATCGCAGTGTGGGGAATGGCCTCGCAAATCTATGTCATGAGCCAAAGGGGCAGCGGCACTCGTTTTGTTTTTGCCGATTTTGTGTCGGGGCGGCAACCAGGCCTTAAAAGCGATGTATCTCTTCCAACTCCTGGGGCTTCCGAAAAATATATTGAAGATTTAGTTCATAAATCGCCTCAGTATATTATTGATACAAGTTCAGCCTCAATAAATGACTACCAGTGGTTTCCATTGGAGAGAGCTGTGTCGATTCATTCCGAGGTTGAAAAGCGGTATGAACTTGTGCCGAATGATACGGGATTTTTAATCTGGCGTTTATCGCTCCGAGAGAATGTAAAAGGTGAATTGTGAGTGTTCCAAGTAATTTGTTGCAACTGCAGAATGGTGCGAAATCTTTTGGATCTCGACAGCTCTTCGAGGGGGCCACGTTTTCTGTCAATGAGAATGAACATATTGGAGTGATCGGCCCGAATGGAGCTGGAAAAACGACTCTCTTTAAATTGATTGCGAATGAAATTGAGCTCGATCACGGTGAGATAGTTCGCGCCCGTAAACTTTCGTTGGGGTATTTGAGGCAGCACGATTCTTGGGATGAGAGCCAGATCCTTGAAAGCTATTTGGAAACGGGCACGAAAACTCCCATCTGGGATCTGAAAAAACTTGGACTGAGCTTGGGTCTGGACGAAGGGCTGTTTCAAAAGCCCCTGAAAGCACTCAGCGGTGGTTATAAAATGCGAGCAAAATTGTTACATCTGTTGGGACAAGAGCCCAATTTGATGATGCTTGATGAGCCAACAAATTATTTAGATCTCGAGACATTATTGGTTTTGGAAGAGTTTCTTCAGAATTATCAGGGAGCGTTTCTGCTGATATCTCACGACCGTGAATTTTTAAGAAGAACAACCGATCATATTCTTGAAATTGAATCGGGTGATTTCGTGAAATATAGCGGAAATATCGACGACTATTTCGAGCAGAAGCAGATGATTCGGGAACAGCTTGAGAAAAAGGCGACGAGTGATGCAAATCGTCGGAAAGAAATTCTCGATTTTGCAGCTCGTTTTGGAGCAAAAGCCTCGAAGGCTCGTCAAGCGCAGAGCCGACTGAAGCGCCTCGATAAGATGGAAGCCATTGAGCTTAAACCTCTTCCCGTCTCCGCAAAAATTCGAATTCCGACTCCTCAGCATACGGGTCGAATTGCAGTAGAACTTGCGGACGTTGATGTTGGCTATGCAGAAAAAATAATTCTTCAGAATGTAGATCTTAAAATTGAATCGAAGGATCGAATTGGTGTGGTTGGTTATAATGGCGCCGGAAAATCGACGCTTTTAAAGTCGATCGCTAAAGAGCTGAATCTACTGCATGGAAATATTGAGTATGGATATCAAGTGCGAGCTGCGTATTACGCTCAGCATGTTGGGGAGCGACTTAAGCCAGATCACACAGTGATTGAATCCCTGTCGGAAGCTGCGAGTCCAGACATTCGAACTCAAGAAATCCTTGATCTGGCGGGGTCTCTGTTGTTTTCGGGAGATCATATGAAAAAGAAGATCTCTGTATTATCCGGCGGCGAAAAGGCGCGAATTGCTCTCGGGCGAATTTTGCTGCAGCGAGCCCCGCTTCTATTGCTGGATGAGCCGACGAACCACCTTGATTTTTATACAGTAGAGTCTTTGACTCAGGCATTAGAAAATTATCCAGGCACACTTGTAGTTGTGAGTCACGATCGAGGTTTTGTCAGGCGTGTCGCCACAAAAATTCTGGAAGTGAAGTCGGGTAAGGCAAAAATTTATCCTGGGACATACGATGATTATGTTTGGAATATTCAGCAGCGGCAACTGCGTGGTGATTTGGTTCACGAGGAAGCTCCCACTCTGAGACGGCGGGATCAAAGCATGCAGCCTTCTCAGGTCTTACAATTGGTTGCAAAACCGAAAGTGGCGATGTCTTCGTATGCGAAAGAAAAAATCAAAGAGTTGGAGACGCACAAACGAGCCTGCGATAAGTCGATTCAGGATTTGGACCGCAAGATCAAGGCCCTTGAAAGTCGAATGGCTGAGCAAACGGCTAAGCTGGCTCTCGTGCAGGGACATGAAGCTGGTCAGTTGAGTCGAGAGATGGCGGCAGCTCAGCGAAAAATTCAAGACTTAGAAGCCGAGAGTCTCGCGTTTCTCGAGAAAAAAGAAGAAATCTCTGCGCAGATTGAGTCACTCAAGTGAGCACAGCATCTTTCTATCAGCTTTCGACCGATCATGTATTGGATGCTGTGGAAAAGGCAATGCAGCGGACGGCTGCTGGAATGAGAGCGACTGGTTCTGTTTTCGCATTGAACAGTCTTGAAAATCGCGTTTATCAGATTGAGTTTGAAGATGGTCTGAGGGTCGTGACGAAGTTTTATCGCCCCGAGCGTTGGTCAGCTGTTCAGATTCAAGAAGAGCATTTGTTTTTGAAGAAGCTATTGGAGGCTGAAGTTCCTGTTGTTGCGCCTCTAAAACTAGACGCCTTCGGTGAAAACACAGTCGGCCAATCTTCGGAAGGAATTTTTTTTGGAGTGTTTCCGATGGTCAAAGGTCGACTGTCTGATGAACTTGGTCAGAAACAGTTGGAAACTTTGGGTCGGTACGTGGGCAGAATTCATAGAATTGGGGCCACGATGCCGGCGACGACTCGGCATCGATTGGATATTGAAACCTTTGGATGGAAATCTTTGGATTATCTATTGGACTCAGATTTTTTTGAGACCGATGCGGTGGCTCATCAATATGAACAGACTGTTGGTGATCTCATGGAGCAAATCGAACCCATGTTTGATGGAATCAAATACACTTTGGTTCATGGTGATTGCCACTTGGGTAATACTCTATGGCAGGGTGAAGCCCCATTTTTTTTGGATTTCGATGATCTTTGTCTCGCGCCAGCGGTTCAAGATATCTGGATGATTGTGAGAGGGCGGGACGAAAAGGCCCGAGAAGATCGCAAAACTCTGTTAACGAGTTATGAGCAGATGAATGAGTTTAATCATGAAGAACTACATTTAATTGAAGCGCTTCGAGCTCTGCGAATCATTCATTACAGCGCGTGGATTGCGAAGCGTTGGGATGATCCTTCGTTTTCTCGAGCATTTCCGGACTTTGCCTCGACGCGTTATTGGCAGGAAGAAATGACCGAATTGCATAAAATTTCTGATTATCTTTTGAGCCCTCATCAAGTCGAAAATTGATTTGTTTTCAACTCGGGGCAAGTTTAATCTCAGTCTATGAGAGAAGTTTGGAGAAAGTGTTCTTCTTGTAAGAAAGATATCTATTGTGGATCGACCTATCAGGTTTGTTCGATATCGACTTGTCGAGCCAAAGCCACAAATTATGTTTTTTGTTCAGTGGCCTGCTGGGATCTGCATGTTCCGATAGAGCGGCACCGAGGCGATGACGTTGCGGCCATTGAAAAGCGAGCGCCACAGCATCCGGAGGTCGAGCGCGAAGCAAAGCGTGTCATTGTGACAGAATCATCCCCAATCGAAGATGAAATTTTGGTGGTTGTATCGAAAGTGAAAAAATATATTTCTGAAAAGTCAGGAATGAATACCTCTGCGGATGTTATGAATGCGCTGACTAGTCGGGTTCAAAGAATCTGTGATCGCGCAATTGAAGAAGCAAGAAGAAGTGGCCGCAAGACCGTGATGGATCGCGATATTCCGTGAAATCGTTGGCTCTTTCTTTCGTATTTGTATCAGCCCTAATATATATGGGCTGTTCTCGCAGCGGCGGAGTGTGGCAGCACTATCGGATAGCCGCGCTTCACGAGGCCATTAACCGCAATATGAGCATTGCTCTTCATTTTGATGATGAAAGTTGCGAGAAGCAGAAAGCGGCCCTCGAAATTGCCATTGGCGATGCCAAGTTTAAGAAAATGGGCGCGTATCGAGTTCAGATGAAAAGCGAAAAGGCTTTGGAAAAAGAGCTCAAGATTACGGCAGCTTGTACAGTCGTTGTATTCAAGGGTTCCGAAGAAATGGGCAGGTCTGTGGGGGAGTCTGATCCTCAGCGGCTGAGGTTGCTCCTCTCCCAGAGCTTGTGATAGTAAAACCGTCATGGAAAAACGCTTTCAGGTCATAGCGGCTTATAAATTCTTCGATATTGCAGACCCACAGTCTATTCGAGAGCCCCTCCGAAATTTCTGCCAGGCTCTTGGGATGAAGGGTACGATTTTGCTGAGCTGCGAAGGTATTAATTTCAATGTTTCCGCTGAATCTTCAAAACTCGATGAGTTTAGAAAATATCTGACGAGTGATCTGAAGTTTCCTGAACTAGAATTTAAGGAACATTTTTTTGAATCTCAGCCATTCAATCGAATGCTTGTTAAGGTCAAAAAAGAGATCATTAGCATGGGTATGCCTGAGATCAAGCCTGCCGATTTCACAGGTCCTAATCTTGCTCCGGTGGAGTTTAAGAAATGGTTGGATGAAAAAAGGGATATCACCGTTTTAGATACGCGTAACGATTACGAAGTTGAAATGGGTAAGTTTGAAAACGCGGTGCACTTAAATGTGGGGACATTCAGAAAGTTTGCTGAAGTGGCTAAAGATTTGCCGAGCGAAATGAAAGAAAAGCCGTTGGTGATGTATTGTACTGGTGGCATACGTTGTGAAAAAGCGTCGGCTCTTTTTATCCAGAAGTATGGATTCAAGAACGTCTATCAGCTCGAAGGTGGAATCTTAAAATATTTTCAAGAGGTGGGCTCTGATCATTACCAAGGTGATTGCTGGGTTTTCGATCAGCGTGTTGGATTAAACGCCGATGGAGCCTGTCCTAAAAATTGAAGCTCGTATCGATACTGAGACCCAGATCAGAATTGAATGATTTACCTTTTGTATTTTCAAGAGCGTAAAAAATATTTTTTAAATCGAATTTAATAGAGAGCCACTTTAGTGGGGTGTCGATATTTAAACCGCCGCCAATAAAGCCGAATGGCGTCGACAGTCTGCCCACCCATAAATTTCCGCCGCCTATCGCTGTGTAGAAGTCGGCTGATATCCCGGACCGAGGAAGTTCGATGGTCGCATCAAGCAGAGCAGGTAGATTCCAATAGAGCGCGCCGCCTAGAATATAGAGCGCATCGTCTGCAAGGATTCCGGCGCCATTGTCGCGATCGGTGTGAGCTGAGCCTGCTGAGAAATCGGATCCGATCCAAAAAATATCATTAAAATGGTAGGTTATGGAGGCATTGCCAAGAGTGGAAGATCTCAACAGATCGCCCGTATAAAAATTGGCGCCGGTGCTGAGCTCGAGAGTCTTAGCTTTAAGTTCGCCGCAGAATATCCAGGGAATTAAACAGAAAAGAATGAGTGTTTTCACTCTCCATTGTTTAGCACTGTCGAGCGGCAAGAGACAGTCCCTTATTGTATTGGCGGTCTGACGATCCAAACTGATCCAGCATTAGAAATTTTTCTACTTGAATCGGTCGGGTTAAACATAATGATTTCTCCGCCGGCCAGTGCGTCAATCCCAGCCACCCCGATATGTTCTTCAGGGCTTCCAGAAATATCTGCAGAAACGAGTCCGCTGGCTGTGCCCACAACATAGAGCTTGCCGTGGCCCACTCGATTTGGATCATCGGTCAGGGCGCTGATGACGGCAAAATTATGAGTCTTGGGAAGATTGACGAACGCGTTGGCATTCGGACCCTCAGCTTTCAGATTTGGAGGAATCAATATCGTCGATTTTTCTTTTCCATCGGAAGCTGCTGCAATTGTAATTGATTTTCCTCGATCAAAGACGAATAGGTCTTTATTGAGTTCTGCTCCGCCATAATAGCCCATACGTTCGTAATTGCTGTAGCCATTCCAAAACGTGATGGAGCCAAAGTTTGACGAATTGGAGAGACCAACAAAGCCGATATCAATGACCGGATGAAGGGGATCCTGAGTATTGTTAGCATCCAGAAAAGGGCTGAGCGTTAAAAAATTTCCGTTGCTGAGTGGAACTACCGATCGCGTCACTCGATCTGCAGCGAAACTACCTGCAATTCCGCCAAGATATTTCATCTCAAGCCCTTGAAAGAGATGAACTGTGCCGGCCGTTGATTTTTGAAGTCCGTTCGTCGCGTTTGGACTCAAAACAAGAAAAGAATTTCCAAGTGGAAGCCGACGGAGCCCTCCTTCGCCTGTGAAATTGTCTGCTATTCCAAATAAATCTCCAGCAACACGACCGACAAAAAGTCGTGTCGAAACAATTTTTGGATCATAGGAATTCGTTCGTTTTGAAAGATCGATTGAGGTTAGCGATCCCACATTTGCAGTGTCGCCATTGTCTGATTTGCTGCTGACGATGATGCCATCTTGTAATGAAATGACTGAGCCAGATCCAAGTCGTGTATTGGGACTAATGACCTCAAAGTTCATCGACTGTGTTGTGGGTTGAAACGGATACGAAGTTTTAACAGAAAGGGATGTCATATCGTAGACGACGATCTGTCCCATTTTAGTAAAGTTTTTGTAGGTAATTCCAAAGTCCGGACTGGCAATGACGACTTGATTTTCGCCAAACAGTGTGAGCCCACCGCTTCCCATCTTGTTTGCCTTTTTTATTCCGTAGATCCCGGACGTGGCAGAGTCTTTGAGGGAGGCAAGTGCTGAGAGGTCTGCTCCACTGAGGAAATCCACGACGCCGCTGTCGTCTCCGGAGAGGGTATAGGGAGATGCGACCGCAATTGTATTTGTTGAACCAACAACGATATAATCTCGAAGCGGCGCAATGCTATCGGAGACGCCGCTATAGTAAGTATTCGATGCGGCCCCTTTTTTTTCGGCTTTTACTGCATATGTGACTGCGTCGACGAGCTTGAGACTTCCGCAGTTAACGAGAGACTTTGCGGCATCGTCATCAAATGGAGAGCTAATGACGAAATTTCCATTTTTCAACGCATAGAGACCTCCCGATCCGATTCTGTTGCCGGGTGCGGTTCCAACGATTGATGCCAAAACTTTTCCTGTGGTTGTACTGAATATATGAACGGCGCCGCGTTCTTCATCGTAAAAGGGCTCTGCAATGGCGATTCTTGATTTGGAGAGCTCGATCCATGAATGTCTCCAGATCGAGGCGGATTTTGCGGTTGCGTTGAAATAGTTTTCAGCTCCAAAATAACTATTCTTCGAGGGTTTGGGGCTGACCAGTTTAATGACGGAGTAGCCTGGACTTGGAGATGGTGATGGGGACGTGGTCGGAAGGACGGGCGTTACTGGGCCAGCGAATCCGGGCCTGGATCCCATGAAGAGGATGATAATCGCGCCCCATGTGATGATATAAAGAAGATTGAACAATTGACGATGTCTAACCATGAAATTCCCCCACTCCTAAAGTATAAATGGAAATATTTCTAAGGGGCAAAAATCAGCTAACTTATTGAAAATACAAGAAAAATATTTATTTATGGCAGGGTTTTTTTGTTTCAGGAATTCGGATTTGAATATCTGATCTGATCGGTTAGTTAGGACGTCTCATGTGGGAATTTTTGATTTTATGACAAAGAGTGCAAATGAAAATGCGAATGGTGTTGTTCTTGCGGGAATTGACGACTTACTGTCGGCCGATTGGGGGCATTATTTCACTTTTGATCGTCATCATGCTGAGAAAAATGGAATTATCGTGCTGCGCTGGGCGGCCACGGGTTGCTCAATTCCGCTAAACGTTGAGATCAGTGAATCGGCCTCCGAGAAGGGGCGCCTTAATTGGCGAGAGGTTCATCGCAAGGTTAAAGAGTGCTTGCCTGAAAATATTTTGAAGCAGCGCGCTTCCGAAGCGAACTTCTTGCTAAGAGGTGCAAATCGAAGAAACCTGCGGGATGTGCAGAAAGATTTTGACGTCTGGTTACAGAAAACGTCTTTCAATATAGAGCAGATGTTTGGCGAAGATCGCGCCCGCGAATTTTCGAGTAAAATGCAAGTACCGGCGAATCTGAAGGTCGGCAGTATTCAAGCTCTGCAGTATTCGATTGAAATGAAGATTGATGAATTACGGAATATGTGACCTTGAGAGGGTGATAAAAATTTAAAAATGCGGGAGACAAATTGATTCGGTCCGCATATAAATGGCAACTATATAGAAGCAAGGAAGAAGGAGGAGTGGGTGAGTGGTTGATACCACCAGTCTTGAAAACTGGCATACCCGGAAGGGTATCGGGAGTTCGAATCTCCCCTCCTCCGCCATTCGGTTTAGGGACCTTTTAACCGACGAGTTGTGCCTAGAAAATAAAGAAGAGATAAAAAAACCGTTATCAATATAATTCGGGCAAGAGCTGCGCGATCGTGGAGACGATCATGTTGAGTCGTTGAGACGTATACGCACTTTTCAACCTTCTTACCGTCCCTCCAAACAACTCCGTCGTTCTCATTGTATGGCAGATAGAGGTATCCGCAAAGTCTATTAGGATTCAATTCATTCTGAACCGTAGCATTTCGAAAGAGTAGAGACTTTTCGTAGGACAGTGGAAAAGTAACTGCAAAACCAACAAGTGCTAAACCTGACAGTGCAATTAGCAGTCCTTTTCTTGCTGAAACGTCAATCTTGCGAATCGGACGGCCGTCTGCGAAAAATTCTGTTGCATCCCATAAATTGAAAGCTCTTAAGGTAATCAGGATGCTCGCTCCTATTGAGTAAAGAATAATCGGCTTGAACCACTCCGAAGAGGAATCAATCGGCGTAAACGATGGCTTCCATATCATCAGCAGGAACAAGACTGTGAAGAACCAACTTATAGAAAGCGTTACCAATACTTTGCCGATATTTTCCAGACGCGGCTTTTTCCACAAATGTCTGCTCCTGATCCAACTGATAAGGCCGGTGAGAATCAACAATACAAATGTAATACATACACCTTTGGGAAATCCTGCGACTCCCCAGACATAAATGATGCATGTAATCAGAGCGCAGAGAATCGTCCAGACTTGAAAAAGCAAACGATTGAGCGAGATGTGTAGCACAAAGATCGATATTAGGATAATATGCGACCATCTCAAAGCTCTAAAATTTTCATCGACCCTGCCATATGTATTTACCGAACATGGAACACTTATGTTGGCTAGCGTTTTAGATACAGAAATGGCCATAGCAGCAAGCGTGCAGGTTGTTAGAGCCTCTCGCTCGCCCCCCGAAAATCCATTCATTATTTGGCATGTTTGTTGCAACCTCTGAACGGCATGGAACCAAAACCAGACCCAAGTCTTATGGCGAGCGTCCAAGCGCTTGCGCAGCATGTATCGCTCAAGCAGCTTCAACTCAGTGATGTCGATTCAATTATAAATTGTTGGTACCAAGCGCCCTCTGAATATGTGAAAGGCTTGGGGGTGATCTAAAGAAGTTTCCGTCGCACGCGGTCATGCGATCTGGCCTAGAAGAACGGGTCCAACGCCTGCAGAATGATCCGCTTTATAAGAGTCCGACGTTGATTATTTGCTATGACAACAAGCGCATTGGGTAGCACTCGTTGACTCATATCAATGATCCATTGGAAGGTGCCGCAGTTTTTCATGCGAACCTATGGGATCCAGTGTACCGAGGGCGCGGCATTGGACTGGTTACGTATCTTCGGGCGGCAAAAATATTTATGAAAGATTTTGCTTTAGAAAAAATTCAGTACCAGTCTCCTAAAATCAATACTAAATCCCTGCCGCACGCAAAACTGCTGCGCGCGTTTTTCAGAAGCTTGCTGTCTGTCATTTGTCTTTGATTCATCCGCAGTCGAAGATAAGGCCATGGGAAATTCTGGGGGTTGAAACTGACCCCTGTTTTGCATGGCTGAGGAATTTTGACAATCATTTTTGAGGGTTGGCACAGGTCAAAATTCTCTTTTACCGAAGAGTCAATGCCGCTGGGCGCCTATGTTATTGACAGAATTTTCGTCAGAGTTAACAACACATGTTCTGTATGAATTGGGCTCGATTATTTGCATTTTTGTTTACATTTTTTTTTGTAAAGGTCTTCCACCCTGCCTTGTGCGACGACCTCTTTGAGCCCCCGGACCTGAAGGGCCTTTCTCCGAGTTGGCGGCGCTATTTGTATTACGAATGGAATTTTAACAACGCGAATCGTCTTGGCGAGCCGGGAGATTATATTTCTCTACCTGTTCGGCAACTGAGGAGCGTTTACTATTTCGCTCGATACTTCGCTCGGTCGCCGACAACACTGTCGAAGATGCCGACTTGGATTTCATGGCAGAGCTGGTTGAATCCGATGATTTTTTAATGCGACCATCAGAGTCATATTTTCAGAGACGGCGAGATTCTCATTATGTTCCCGGCCATGGATATCTAAACCACAGTCATAGAAAAGCATTTGAAGAATGGAAATTGACGGAGTTTGTTCCAAAGTTTGGTCGCAGTATGGCTCGGTTAAATCGGTATGGTATTTTTCATTCAAGCCATAGTCAGAATATTATGTTGCGCCTTTCAAGAAAGGGCAGAGCAGTAGATAGAATTATCTTAAAGGACTTGGGGGATATCAGATTTGATCCGGTGGGATTATTTGAAAACTCAATTGGGTCGGTCCAAGATCGATTTAAGTTGTGCAGGCGATTAGGCCTCGGCGGATGCCCCCATTCGGAGGATCTGGGAAATTGTTCTGCAGGTCATTTCCTGTATAACTATCCACTTCAGTCGGTAGCCCATGTTTTTGGATTTAAGATTCCTTATATTCGTCGGGCGCTTGCGATATTTTTGGAATCCTATCTTGCCGAAACAAATCGAATTGTGGGTAAGAATCTCGAATTATCGCCGGGGGCTCTCGCTTATTTTCGGAAGTTGAAAGGTCAGTATTCTAACGATGACGATCTTGAGAGCGATCTGAATTCGGCCTCGATTTTTCTGCATGAGAGCGATCTTGGAAAACGTCTAGAATATATGGCGGAAAATATTCTTCAGGATATTTATGACAAAGCGTCGCAGGCGCAGCTTCCTCATGTTCCAAGCCCAGAGCTTTTTAGCCAACCGGAGTTGCGCCAGTTGTTGATGGCAAACTTCGCATCTAATATGTGGTCTGTTGTAGATCGTGAGGCGTGGGCTGCGTGGCCGGTTGGTCCGCTTTCAATAGAGAGAGATATATCTCAGAGATTTCAGGCGCTTCGATATTCATATTTGGACGGACGTATTTTTATATTGAGTCAAGGCAGCAAGCTTTTTGGCGTTCATTATCTGCCACACGAAATCTACGGCAAGCCAAAATTTATTGCTTCGATAGCGAGATGCAATGAGTCGTTGCGTCGATTTAGTGTGCATACTTAACACACAGATTGGACTTAAACTTTTAAAAAACATGAGGTAGATATCCATATTTGTGTTGGTGGACGTGTAAAAGATTAATCGCGTACTTGGTGAACAGTGCGAATGGGGAATCAATGAATCGAAGTGCAGTGTTGAATGTCATTTTTTGTTTAAGTATTGCACTGGCCTTGTCTGACATCCCCGCCGCAGAATCAAATGAAAAACATGGTATAGAAATATCGGTCAGAACAAAGTCCGAAGAGGGTCATCTTTCTGACGAACCTTGGATTTTAAATTCAGCAAAATTTCCAGAAGATTTTCGTGACTTCGTGACAGTTGTGGCTGCCCACGCAAATTTGGATATTTCTCTGCGATTTCGGCCAGAGTTTGATCTGTCGGTTGATTTTGATCGAGCGGATTTTGTCATAAAAATGTTGAGACCTCTTCAGATCAACTTTCCATCTTTTAAAAACTATTTGGGACAATTTGTTCCAACCAACCTGATCATTGGAGAGTCAGACTCTGATTTATTAGTTCGTGGTCGAAAAGCTAACGGAGAAGCCAGGGTCACACTTGGATTTTTTAAAAATAACCAGCCAATAGATTTGCCTTTGAAGGTGAGTACGCAGCGACTGGGTCAGTTCACTCTTTATATCAAAGAATTTGAGATGGCCGCTTATGAAGAAGGGGCCGGCGACTACAAAAAGGCGTTTCCTTTTGTTTGTGAAATGGAAAATAGAGAGAGCGCGCAGAAGCGTTCTTGTTTTGGGGTTGTATGGAAGTCTCTGCAGACGGAGAAATGGATGTTTCGATTCGTCGTATTTAACTTTGGAGCGACACCAAATCCAGAATATGTTCTGCAGAGCCTATTGGAGCATAATCTAGATATTTTTAAGTTTTACAATAGCGATTGCATGATCCGTTCAGATTGTTCATTGCAAGCTGTCAAAAAATCGGCGAAGGGAAATTCGCGGGCAGGTGGGCATCAGCTGCTGGGCGTGGACGATCAAGCGATGTTTTTGGTCGAGGGCCCATTCGATGGTTCAGAGCGAACAAAGATTTTGACTCAGCTATTGGTGAATCCTCAGGAGAAAGATTTTAGAATCCCCGGCATCCTTCCTGGTTTTGTGGCAGTCATTAAAGACGATACATTTATTCATTTTATGTATCAGGATTTTTTCAAGGATGATTCGATTCCTGTCGTGCTCTTGGATTTTGTGCATCCAGACAAAAATGGCATTATGGAACGCACCCCTGTGCGTATGGACTGGCGTCCGTTTTTGTCGATGAACGATAAAATGGAGGATCGTCGAAACCAAGCGGGCCATTCTCAGAACGCGATATCTTGGCTTTTCGGAAATCTCACTGAAACAGCATTTGATATTCCGTTTTCAATCTCATCACGAATATTTTTGAGAGGGCGTGGGGATCGGATCGTTATCATGCGGCACCATGCCGATATTTGGGCTCGGGATAAATGGAAGAAAAAATTTGAATTTTAACACGGTCTGTTTGACATCCAGATCAGTGTCAAACATCCACACTTGAAGAACCCCAGTCCTTGCATCCATTGGGACATTTATGCTTGGATTTTCATTTAGGTAGTCTGGCGCACTTGCGGCTTGTGACGATAAAGATCAATTCGTCATTTTGGTGGAATCGTTGGCGGGATTTCGTTATGCTCCGGGCGTTGTGAGGGGAGTATCTCGCTATTGCTTGCTTTTCTTTTTATTTTATCTGTCATTGTCGCCCGTTGATGGGGCGAACTTGCCGCAGAAGAAATCGCTATGTATTCAAGTTTTAAAACGGGTTGGAGCTGGCGCCGTCACCGTGCTCGCATTAATGATTGGAACCTCTGTCTATCATAATGTGAAGGCTGCCTCCAAAGGTGAAGAACATATCGGAATGGGAATTTACCTAAATATGAATCAGATCTACGAGCTTATTCCGATGGGTCTCAGAAAGCCTGCCCTGGAGCGGAGGCTTACTCAGAGCGAACAGAACGCCTTGGTTTATTATTTGAACGATTTGTTACATGGGGATTATGATTTTCAAGATCAAGCTCCTAGATTTTTTCCTGATGCTCGGGAAGCAATTACATATTTTAAAAGAATGTCCAACCATCGGGGCGTATGCCGTCACAAGGCCGTGGTTCTCGCTGAGATACTCAACCATCTTGGGATTTCTTCGGTGGTTAAGGTAGACGCACCTTTAGATGATCAGTGGCATGCCTGGGTTTATGTGAGAGATCTTAACTTAAAATTGGATCCAGTGAATGGAACTGCTGAGCAGCTTGTTAAAGGTGGTCCTAATTTTTTTTCAACGGTCCCTTATCAACTTAATCGAATGATCGGTGGCATCGTCCGATAATTTTTTTCTATCTCTCTACAAAGGGTTGCCATTTTTTTTTGATCTCGTTAGTTCTTCGATAAGGAGGGGATTGTGAATCGTAGAATTTTCATTGTTTTATTTTCAGGAATTATTTTTTTCGCACAACTTTTTGGCTTTCATCTCAAGGTTGTTGCTCAGGATTCTGTAGGGACTCCCCTAAGTCGAGACGAGCTTACGAAGTTGGAGAAAAATTTAACCGGGGATGGATTGGTTGGCCGCATTCACGGGCTGAATGCAAGTGTTGGAACATATGTCTTTTCTTGGCGAGATCCGGAAGATTTTTTCCATGGAGCTCTTTTTACAATGGTGAGTCGTGATCCTCACTTGTTGAAATTGATGAACTCGCTAAGCCGCCATGATAAGGTTCGAATTAAAGGGGCGTTTATAGAGAACGATGCACCTCAAAAGCATATCGCAGTTTCGTCGGTAGAGATCCTTGAGAAAAATCCCCGTGAAGGGGAGAATACGAACGCGTGTATTCCGGCCGAAGTATATGAAAAGAGCGAAATGACTGCTCTGGTTCATGCGAGTTTGGCGGAGGGAAATATTCTTCTCATTGATCTCAAAGATATTATTTTGCCAGTCTATATTCGGGATAATAAGTGGACTAAAAACCTTTATCGTAATGATTTGATTAAATTTAAATATATTGTTCGATCGAATCCAAAGCGACCAACCCATCTTGAGCTCGATGTGGATTCTTCTGAGCCCTTGGTTGTCTTGAATAAGTTAGTTGAGCAGCATGGCCAGCGACGCACAATTGAAGGATCTCTTGTGAAGTTCTCTAAAAGCCCGCAGGTGAAATTTGATGTTTATGCAATCGAGACTACCGATCGATTGGGTAATCGAGTGAATTATACTTTGATAAATTTTGAGAACTCGGAGCTTTTCGCCTCGATCAGAGAAAAAGCCGGCCGCGTCTGGGATCGCTATAAAACTACTGCCATCGACGGACGTAATAAAATGGTGAATCGCAAGATCCACGTGTCGGCAACTGGATTAATTAATGTGGTTGCCACTGATCAGGCGAATCCGCAGGTTGTCTTAGACTCAGTAGACAACCTGAAATTTTCGAGAGAAATCTGCGCATATGAAGAAATATTGTGATAGTATTCGTCGATGATTAAAGAATTTTTAGGATTTTTAAAAGAGTACGGTGTCGTTGGCTTGGCGATTGCGGTTGTGATTGGGGGAAAGCTTAACGAATTTGTTTCAACGCTTGTAAATGATCTATTAATGCCGCTTGTCTTTCGACCACTGTTGGAAGCTGCGCATGTTGAGAATATTCGTGAACTGAGTTTTCACGGAATATTTTATGGCAAGGTGATCGGATCTGCGATTGACTTTACGATTGTCGCGGTCGTTGTCTTTATCTTCGCGAAATTCGTGCTTCGCGAAGATAAAGTGACAAAGAAATAACTCTCAAAGTTGTTGGCTTGGGGAGTTATTGCCTTTTGTTTTCCACATATTGATGAGTGCCCTGAGGGAGACGTCAAGTGTTCCGATGCTTTGTGGAAATATTTTTAAGCGTTCGTAGTGCGAATAAAGTTGTCCACTGTATTTGGTCGCTTCTTGTTCTCCAAAATCAAAGACAAACTTGATTCGTTCTTTCAGAAGCTGTTGTTTTTTTTCTGGTGACAATATGGATAAATTCTCGGCTTTTGAACTCATATCTCCCATTTTACTCGACGTGCTTTTTCGATGTAGAAGCCATGCGTCGGGAGGGGTTTTTAAGGTATATATAGCCCTTTCTCAGGGGCTGAATTCAGTGGTAAAATGGCTTAACGCGTGGGAACTCAAGAAAAAAATCACGACGAAGAGTATTACAAGGTTCCCATTGTTATCTATCGGCCGGGCGACAAGGTTGAAAACGATCTCTATTTCTACCATTTGAGAAACTACGTTTTATTTAAGAGTAAGCAGACTGTCTGGGCGCAGGCTGATACTGACAAGTTGATCAATACCCAGGTTGACACATTGTATATTAAGTTTCGATCGGCCAAAGATCATCATGCGTTTTTGCAGGCAAAGCTCAAGACAATTTTGAGTGCTAGGGATGTGCCCATCGAGCGCAAGGCGTCAATGTTGTATGAAACGGCGGATCCTATATTGTCCACGGTGTTTACATCGCCTCAGTCCGCTGAATTGTTGGCGGGTGCAAGTAATTATGCAAAATCATGCATTCAATATCTGAATGAACGGGGCAGTCTTCCGGAACTTGTTAAATTGTCATCCAATAGTTTAACTGAGCATTCGCATGCGCTGCATGTTTCGGCCTATTCCATTGCGTTAGCTAAACGCCTTGGATTTAATGACCAACAGAGTTTATTTGCACTTGGTATGGGCGCTTTGCTGCATGATATTGGTAAGAGTCAGATCAGTCCTGATATTTTGAACAAGACCGGGGAGCTGAATGATGATGAGTGGTTGCTTGTTCGTCAGCACCCTGATTTGGGTGAAAAGATTTTAGATACTCGTCAAATTGTTCCGCTTCTTTCGAAAAGAATCGTTGTTGAGCATCACGAGCGAGTGAATGGAAAAGGATATCCGAAGGGTATTAAAGGAACGCATCAGTTGTCACGGATCGTGTCGATTGCAGATGTCTTTAATGCACTCTCCTCGGAGAAACCCTACGCCAAGGCGATGCCGCCTTTTGAGGCCCTCAAATTCATGATTCAGACGATGAAATATGAATTCGATCAAGGGTACCTCGAAGCATTCATTTCTATGCTTTCAGATTGAGCAAGATCTGATACAAATTGTGTCAAGATCATGCAGACATCCTTTCCAAAATCAGAAATTAAGGTGCTTTTACTCGAAAATATTCATCCCATTGCGGTGGAGGCATTTACAAAAGAAAAGTTTAGCATCGAGACCGTTGCAACTGCACTTTCTGAAGATGAGTTGATCAGCCGGATCAAAGATGTTCATATTCTTGGAATTCGATCGAAGACAAAAGTCACTCAGCGGGTGGTGGCCGAGGCGCGCAGACTGGTTTCCATTGGCTGCTTTTGTATTGGAACTGACCAGGTCGATCTCGAGGCCGCCAAGCTAAAGGGTGTATCCGTTTTTAATGCGCCGTTCAGTAATACAAGAAGCGTCGCTGAAATGGTGATCGGCGAAATTATTATGTTGGCACGACGTTTGGGCGACCGATCAATGAATATGCATAAGGGGATTTGGGAAAAATCTTCGATCAATTGTTATGAAGTTCGTGGAAAGACCTTGGGGATCATCGGTTATGGGCATATTGGATCGCAAGTTTCTGTATTGGCGGAATCACTTGGACTAAAGGTCATATTTTTTGATGTTGTGTCAAAACTGCCGTTGGGAAATTCGAGAGGAGTGGGCCAACTCGAAGAGCTTCTTTCAGCTTCGGATTTCGTGACATTGCATGTTCCGGATACTCCCCAAACCCGTCATTTAATTTCTGCTGCGGAATTAAAGCAGATGAAAAAAGGATCTTATCTGATCAATGCGAGTCGGGGCAAGGTTGTCGATTTGGATGCGCTCGCTTCTTCGGTGCGAGAGAAGCATATTCAGGGTGCGGCTATAGATGTTTTTCCTGTTGAGCCTGAAGGTAATTCAAAGGAGTTTCAGACTATTTTGCAGGGTCTTCCAAATATTGTACTCACGCCCCATTTGGGAGGAAGTACAGAAGAGGCTCAACAAAATATCGGCGCTGAAGTCGCTGTGAGTTTGACTAAATACATGAATGCGGGCTCAAGCCAGGGCGCTGTAAATTTTCCTCAGCTCGATGTTTCAATTCTCAAGGATCGGCATAGAATATTGAATGTTCATCGAAATGTTCCGGGAGTTCTGAAGTCAATCAATGCAATTATCTCTGATCTAGGGGCGAATATTGAGGGGCAATATCTTTCGACGGATCCTCAGATTGGTTATCTTATTGTGGATTTAGATAAAAAAGTTTCTGACAAAGTGAAAGATCGCATTAAAGCTCTTCCAGAGAGTATTCGAACGCGGATACTTTATTAAACAATGAATCCGGCACTCAGAGAGTTAGAAAGAGAAATCGGGGGAACTAAAGTTTCCTGCGACCCTGTCGAACTTGAAAGTTATGGTCGTGATTGGACGCGAGCCTGGAAAGCAAATCCGTCAGCAGTTTGCTTTCCGGAGTCGACTGAAGATGTGGCGTCGATCGTGCAATGGGCTCGTAAATATTCAATTCCGATTGTTCCTTCCGGAGGTCGTACCGGACTCAGTGGTGGTGCGGTTGCTGCCAATCGTGAAGTCGTGGTCTCGATGTCGAGAATGAATCAGATCAAAGCGCTGAATCCAGTAGATAGACTTGTTGTTTGTGGAGCTGGGGTTCCAACAGAAAGTTTGCAGAAACGTGTTGATGAAGCTGGGTATTTCTTTCCTGTCGATTTTGCCTCAAGAGGCTCGAGTCAAATTGGTGGCAATATCGCGACAAATGCAGGTGGCACAAAAGTGATTCGTTATGGGTTGATGCGAGAGTGGGTCGCGGGATTAGTTGTGGTGACTGGTACAGGCGAGATCTTAGATCTTTCGAAAAGCCTAAAAAAAGACAATTCCGGTTACGACTTAAAACAAATATTTGTCGGCAGTGAGGGAACTCTTGGATTAATTACAGAGGCCACTTTGCGATTTACAACGAAGCCAAAAGAATTGTCGGTATTTTTGGCAGCTAGTAAAAGCCTTGGTCATGCGGTGAAAATTCTGGAATTGGCTCAAAAGAGGCTCACTCTTACAGCTTTTGAATTTTTTAATGATCTCGCGCTCGCCCACGTGATGAACCATCATGGATTGCCGAATTTGTTTTCTGAGAATCATCCATTTTATTTTTTGATCGAGTTTGAGAAAGATGAAGATGATGCGTCTGTGTTAGCCTTCTTTGATGAGCTCCAGTCAAATGGATTGATGACTGACGCAGCTTTGAGTCAGTCAGAAAAACAAGGATCTGAGTTTTGGAAATATCGCGAATGGATATCAGAGAGTCTGGCGCCTCACCAACCATACAAGAGCGATATATCGGTGCCGATCTCGAAGATTCCTGATTTTGTGCAGAGCGCTGAACAATTTATCAGCGGGCGGTTTGGTGGACGACAGTTGGTATGGTTCGGACATATCGGAGATGGAAACCTTCACTTCAATTTTTTGAAGGCACCTCAAGAATCGATCGAATCTTTTTCAAGGGTTTGTATGGAGCTCAGCCCCGAATTCTTTCAGCTCGTGAAGGCGTTTGGTGGAAGTCTTAGTGCGGAGCACGGAATTGGTTTGCTGAAAAAGCCATATCTTCATTACACGAAGTCTCGTCTTGAAATTGACTGGATGCGAAAAATAAAATCTGTTTTCGATCCAGACGGTATTTTAAATCCTGGAAAAATCTTCGATCTTTCATGATAATGATAGATCTTAGATGTCATCACCAGCCGATCATTATAAAGCCTATTTGAGAATTCATTGGCTCGAGTCGAAACAGACCCTGAGATTGGCGGGACCGATCATGACGAGCCAGTTGGGACAACTTCTTCTTGGAGTTGTGGACAGTATTATGATTGCTCGCGTTGGCATCGCCGAACTTGGAGCGTCGGCCTTCGTTGGCAGTCTTTTTGCTTTCTTTTTGGTTTTTGGATTTGGGGTTTGCGCTTGTATTGCTCCTCTTGTGGCGCGCGCCGATGGGGCCCAGAAATCTGAGGAGTGTGGTGAGATACTCCGACATGGCTTGGTGTTTACTCTGATCTTGGGTATAGCACTTGGTGTTGTAATTCAGGTGCTTGCGCAATATCTTTCTGTGTTTGGGCAACCGCCAGAGATTCTGGCTCTTTCAAAAGAATATTTTTTGATCATGGGCTGGTCTCTTATTCCAGCGTTATTGTTTCATTCCTTGCGCCAATATTCTGAAGCGCTTTCGAGGCCGTTGGTTCCTATGTTGATTGTGCTTGCAAGCGTGGGGGTGAATGCCGGACTAAATTGGTTACTCATATATGGAAACGCTGGCTTTCCTCAGTGGGGGTTGAATGGGGCCGCATGGGCAACTTTTGTCACTCGTATTTTTATGTTTTTAGGTCTCGTGATTTATATTTTCCGATCGTCGCATTTTTTGGATTATTATCCTCATCGATGGTTCGCTGAAATTCATTGGCGCAGGATTCTTGAAATGATTCAAATTGGAGCGTCGAGTGGATTTCAGACTTTGTTTGAAGTCGGGGCCTTTGTCGCTGGCGCTGTGATGATGGGATGGCTTGGAACTGAAGCGCTCGCCGCACATCAAGTGGCACTGAGTGTTGTTTCAATGACATTCATGGTGACCCTCGGCATTTCATTTGCAGTAGGTATTCGGGTTGGCAGCGCCATGGGAAGAGGTGATTTGAGAGCTGCTCGTAGAATCGGCTTTGGCGGCATTTCGATCGGATCCTTTTGGATGGCTCTTTGCGGGATTGGTATCTATCTTGCGAGGCATTCGTTGCCGTTCGTTTATGTGCAGGACGAGCGCGTCGCGAGTCTGGCGGCATCATTTTTGGTATTTGGGGCAGTTTTTCAAATTTTTGATGGCGCTCAATGCGTTGCAATCGGGGCGCTCCGTGGCATGACGGATATTCGAATTCCAACGTTCATCACTTTTTTTGTCTATTGGGTTGTGAGTGTGCCACTCGTTTATTTGCTCGCATTTCGTTTTAATTCTGGGCCTGAGGGTATTTGGCTTGGTCTCACCATCGGGTTGATTCTGGCCTCGATTCTTTTAACTTCACGTTTTGATGTGTCGACTCGTGGTCTTAATCGCTAATAATTTTTTGAGGCAATTTTTAAAACCTGAGCGGTAAATACAGGTTGATGTTGAATGATCACAGAGATGGGGTAGTTCGTTGTATTTGACTGCTGCCTGACGATGATATCGAGGAGCCCGTCACCATTGAGATCCACAACCTGAAACTCTGCAGCATTTGGAGTTGCTGGAAGAATCTTGCGAGGTTCAAACGTGAGATCTCCATGTCCTTTGTGGATTGAAACCGTGCCTTCCGTATTGCTGGCTGTGATAATGTCTTTATGACCATCGCCATCAATATCGATAATTTTGGTCGTATATTCATATCCAGTTAACGTGTTGAATCCTCCCGTGGAAAGGCTCCCCGCGTTGGCAAAAGTTCCGTCACCAGCACCACGAAAGATTTCAAAACCACCGCCACTATAGGCTGTGAAATCGATGTTCCCGTCGCCATTGAGGTCAGCTGCAGCTGGGTTCTTCCCATGACTGACAAGGCCGGTGGATGCTCCGGGGTTAAAGGTTCCGTCGCCCCGACCGAGAAAGAGTGAAGTTCCAATGAGCGTTCCATGCTGTACTAAGATATCTAAATTGCCGTCATTATTGAAATCGGCGAGTCGTGATGAATTCATGTTTGTGACAGGATCTGGATAGTTAACCTCTGGGGCAAATGTTCCGTCACCATTATTAATTCTGACTCCAATAGAATCAAAATGGGTTGGATCAACGTCTAAATGACTGCGCACTTTGACTGATATGAGATCCGGATGCCCGTCATTGTTAATGTCGCCCGCTTCGAGCGATGCAAGATAGGGGGCGGGTGTTGTATTTGCAGAGTCGGTGGCAGCTCCAAACGTTCCATTACCATTTCCAAACCGTATCTTAATTGATGGAGTGGCCCATTGCGCATAACTGACATCCAGATTTCCGTCTCCATTGAAATCGGCCACTTCAATATTGAACGGAGAAACTGCAGGCTCAAATAAGGGGCCATTTGAGAATGTTCCGTCGCCTCGGCCAATGAGCACTTGCGGCGCTCCATTCAGAAGCACATCTGGGATCCCATCATTGTTAATGTCCGCCACCTTAAAGCCTTCTCCCCAGCTGGTGGTCACGGGAATTGAGATCTTGTCGTCATATTCCCCAGCCGCGGTTGTATCCCAAATCGCATCGCCCTTTTTTACAGCAATGACGGCCGTCTTTTTTTGTGTGAAATCATCGCTAGCCGTAAGAACATGCACATACCACTGTTTGACAAGAGACTCGGCGCCACAGTTTTGGAAACAGGCCGCCATATAGGTTCCTGAGCTTCCAGAACTGAGAGTCCAGGTTTTCTGAATATAAAAACTGTTCGCGGCTATAGTTCCCACCGGAAATGTTGATAAATAAGTATTGTTTATCGGCTGTACGGCAATCCCATTGAATAATGTTCCGCCGACGGATTCGCTTCCCCAAGCGAATGTATTGGCGCCTGCAGTAATATCAGAGATTGCAGTGTTAAAAACGATCTCTGTATCAAGTTTTATCTGCGCCGTCTTTTCGTAATGGTTGGCGTAATTAGAATGAAACATCGTTCCAGTCAGAGTATTGATGGCCAACATTGCAAAGATGGCAACAATGCTGAGAACGACAGTTATGCTCATTCCGCTTTGATTTAGAGTCTTATGTAATCTAAATTTTTTCATTTTTTTAATTGGTTAACGAAATGTATGCAAGCGGTGCCGCGGATGTCGTAAATGTTTTCTCAACATTTGTTCCCTCGCTGCTCTGTGTACTAAATTTTATTTCAATCGACGCTGATCTGAGATTGTTCCAATTACACTCTGATGTGGTTGTATCGTGGGCAAACCATCGGCTGCTATTCTTCGAGGAGCAGTCTGCAGAGTTTGATTCGGTGGCTCGACTTTGCAGGCTATAAGCAACCCTCAGCTGGGTTGCATTAGCGGCGATTAAGTCAAATGTTCCGGTTGGTCCGCTCACGCTTCGATAGAGTCCGCTTGTCGATCCGTTATTGCCGATTCTGTAGATAACTCTCTGAACACGATAAACCTTAGGATTATATTCTCCGCCTATTCTTGAAATCATAGTGGCGGGAACTAACTGGCTCACCTGTAAAACAGACTTGGCTCCGTTCATCGTGATGGGGCTTGTTATCTTAAACAGCTCGGAATTCTGACTATCTGTAAGAACGAATAAATCTTCAGGAAGTGTCACAGAAGTTCTAAAATCACCATTGATCGTAATCTGAGCAGTCCCGCTTCCCGCATTATTTGTTATAGCGGTGACTTCATAGATAGAATTGCGAGAAAGCGTTTCATTTATTTTGATTATTTGAACACCATCAGAGCCGCTCGGGTTTGCGGCGAAAGGGCTTGGCAGAATTCCGTAAGTTCGGGCACCTTCGAAAAAATTTGTAGAGGTCGTGGTTCCCTGAAGAAATACAGCGTTTTCAATATCGCGAGAGAGCGAAAATGTCGCCACGCCCATCTGCTCTTTTTGTTGTGATTCTAAGTCGGCATTAATCTGGCTGGCTTGAAATTTTTTCAGCACGAGAACAGATCCTGCAATAATGCCTGAAGAGATAACAACCGACACCATCATCTCAATAAAAGTGAAGGCATTCCGGGATCGAGATGTTAATATGTCGCAATGTGGCACTGATCCATTTTACACGTAAATGGACGACTTTTCGGGAACCTGGGTGTTAGAATTAAAGGTGTTTTATTGGCCGAAATAATTGGCAACTTTAGTTGCGAGGTAGATTTGTGAAACAAAGTCGAGCGACAAAAAACGTCAGTTTCCGGTTGTTGGTTTTCTTCGTTATGGCGGTGACCTTTGTCGGAGCTAAAAATCTCGAACCTATTTCTCCGGAAACCCAATTTGAAGAAGGGCTTAAATACGAAAACCTCGAGAAATGGACTGACGCAATTAAAGCCTATTCGACTGTCGCTGCGAGCAATCATCGGCTAAGTGAAACGGCAATCAAACGATTAATTGTCGTTCTCGACCATATTAAAAAAGAGGAGGGTGATAACTCGAGCTATGAGGCACTCATTTCACTAGACGTAAAAGATAAAATGAAGAGCAGAGTTTCAAAATCAGATCAGCTTCTAAGTATTTTTGATATTGATCTGTCAGTGACTGGAAAATTAACGATTGTCGTCTTGTTTTTAGCATCTGTAGCTTTGATCCTGATGAGTCGCGATTCTATGAAGGTGCGACGGTCGAAAAGGATTCAAAAGGTTGAGTCCATGAATCAATTTCCAGAAGAAAGCGTTTCCGTTCCGCAGAATGAAGCAGCCAAGATTCCTGCATTTGTTCATGAGAATACGAGAATTAAAATTCGAGAACTGATGGATACAATTCCAGTGGACGGCACTCGGCGCAGCGACCAAAAAGTTGATATTGAAAAGTTGGAGTCAAGTGAACTAATGAGCCAGCTTGCAAAAGACTTTGTGTCAGAAGTTCAAATCGACGACGTGAAGGGCCTGAAATTTTCCCACCTGATGATCCAGGCAGATCTGATCTTTAATGATAAAACAGATGAAAAAACTAGTGACCTACCCCCGAAAGCGCCCGGTTGATAGCGTCGACAGAAGCTTTCGCATCGCCAAAGACCATGGAGCAGTTGTCGTAATAAAAGAGTTCGTTATCAACGCCGGCATATCCTGATTTCATCGAGCGCTTAAAAACATAAATCTGTCGTGATTTGTATGCGTCTAAGATGGGCATTCCAAATAATGGACTTGATTTATCTTTCTTCGCTGCCGGATTGACCACGTCGTTCGCGCCGAGAACAAGTACGACATCTGTGGTTGCAAATTCAGAATTGATCTCATCCATTTCAAAGACGACGTCATAAGGAATTTCGGATTCCGCAAGAAGAACATTCATGTGCCCTGGCATTCGTCCCGCTACTGGATGAATAGCAAATTTAATTTCTATATCCTTCTTATGCAGCAGTTGAAAAAGTTCCTTCACAGAATGTTGTGCCTGGGCCACAGCCATTCCGTAGCCAGGGACTATCAGTATTTTGGAGGAATTCTCCATCACGAACGCTACGTCCTCAGGCGCTGCTGATTTCACCATTTTATTTTGAGCAGGCGAGGCTGATGTAGTCGTTGCGTCGACCCCGTATCCGCCAAGCACAACGCTAATGAAAGAACGGTTCATGGCTTTGCACATGATATAGGAGAGTATCGCCCCACTGCTTCCAACGAGAGCGCCAGTCGCAATCAACAGATGGTTGTGGAGAGTGAAGCCAGTGGCTGATGCCGCCCATCCTGAATATGAATTAAGCATTGAAACGACAACGGGCATATCGGCGCCACCAATTGGGAGAACGATGAGAAATCCGAGAAGCAGAGAGATGCCCGTTAAAACCAGAAGACTAGAAAGTGCCGGATCCTGAATATAGGAGTAAGTAAACCACGCGATGGAACCAAGTAGGGCGAGATTAAGATAGTGCTGACCTTTGAAAATGAGAGGATTTGACGACAGGAGTTCTTGCAGTTTTCCAAATGCAACGACGGATCCAGTAAATGTGATAGCTCCGATCGCTGAACCCAGAGAAATCTCGAGAGCGAGAATTCCAGATTCAGCAAGCTGGGCTCCATGGTGATGATGTGTGCCTAAAGCAACAAGAGTTGCAGAAAGCCCTACGAAACTATGAAGCGCGGCAACCAATTGAGGCATCGCTGTCATCTGGATTTTCAGAGCCAAAAGTGTTCCGATGATCGCACCGCCTGAAAGGCCATAGATAATCCAATTGTAGTTCTTCACTTCGTCCTGGAAAAAAGTGACAGCAATAGCGAGGAGCATTCCGATGATGGCAAAGAGATTTCCTCGAATAGCCGTTTTAGGAGAACTGAGGCCCTTCAAACCAAAGATGAAAAGAACGGTGGCCAGCAGATAAAAAAAAGCAAAAAGATTTTGTGACATATGATTCCCTAGTTTTTCTTTTTAAACATCGCGAGCATTCTGTTGGTAACAATAAATCCACCGAATATATTGATGGCTGCAAGAAGTACGGCAAAAAAACCGATCATCTCGAAGGCGCCCCAATCATTTCCGCTCGCCCCAGCGACAAGAAGGGCCCCCACAACAACGATGGCACTAATCGCATTTGTTACCGCCATCAACGGTGTATGCAGTGCTGGCGTCACGCCCCAAATAACGTGATAGCCAATAAAACATGAAAGTACGAAAACGTAGAGTCCGACCATTGAATCCGACATAATTTTTATTTCCTTTCGCCTTGAGCTGGCCAGCGACGTTTCCCATTATAAGTGACGAGGCTTGCAGCGATGATATCGTCCTCAAGATTGTAGTTGAGTTGCGTATTTTGATCTTTGGTTTGCAGAACGAGTGCCAATAAATTGAGACAGTTTCTTGAGAAAAAAGCGCTCGCATCTGCTGGAACAAGTGCCGGTAAATTCAATGGCCCAATAATTGTGACGTCGTACTGCGAAATAATTTGCCCGGCCTTGGTCAATGCGCAATTTCCACCGGAAGCAGCCGCCATATCGAGAATCACTGAGCCGGCCCTCATTCCTTTCACCGCGTCTTCCGAAATAAGAAGCGGAGCCTTTCTTCCGGGAATATTTGCCGTTGAAATGACGACATCGAACTTCTTTATTTTCTCTCCGAGAGCTTCAAGTTGCTTTCGCTTTCCATCCTCAGACAATTCCTTTGCATATCCCCCCTGGCCAGCGCCTTCTTCATTGAGATTTAACTCCAAGAATTTCGCACCTAGGGAAAGTATTTGCTCTTTCACTTCAGGACGAATGTCGAAGGCTTCCACTTGCGATCCCAATCTCTTCGCAGTCGCAATTGCCTGAAGACCTGCTACACCAGCGCCAATGACTAATACTTTGGCTGGTTTTGCCATACCTGCAGATGTCATCATCATCGGGAAAAATCTCTTATAGTGCGCTGCTGCTTCAAGAATAGCTCGGTAGCCCGCGATATTGGCCTGTGATGAAAGTACATCCATCGATTGAGCTCGGCTTGTTCTTGGAATTAACTCAAGACAGAGTGTATTGACGTGTTTTGTGGCAAGCTTATCGATGAGCTCGGAACTTCCGAAAGGATCGAGTTGGCTTAATAATAGAGCTCCCGGTTTCAGCAATTCCACTTCATCGAGAGTAGGCTTTGCAATCTTGAGAACGATATCGCCTTTAAAAGCCCCTGCAGTGTCCGGCGCTAGCGCAGCCCCTTCCTTTGTATACAAAGAATCGGGAAATCCAGCGAGCTGGCCGGCGCCACTCTCAATCGTTATCTTAAGACCCTGCTTGATCAATTTCTTTGCATCATCGGGAGTCAGCGCGACTCGTGTTTCATTTTCTGTTTTTTCTTTGGGGATACTCAAATTCATAATTTGCTCTCTTCACTAGGTTCATGAAACGGTGTTACGCTGTCAATGCTTTGAGGTCACAACTAATGATGAAAACTTTTTATGTTTTTGCGGCAGTGTTTTTTATGGGCTTTTCTGGTCTGCCGACGTTTGGAACTACGACGCCTGAAATCACAGATATCAGCGGCAGCGAATTAATGTCGTTGATAAAAAAATCTCAAGCCGAGCTGGTTATTGTGAATATGTGGGCATCATGGTGTGAGCCCTGTCGAGAAGAATTCCCAGATTTGGTTCGTTTCCGCAACACGTATCTCGGAAAGGGAATCGAATTTTTATTTGTCTCAATTGATACACGGTCTGACCTCAGTGAAGTGGAAAAATTTTTGGCCGAGAAAAAAGTGGACTTTCCCACTTATATCAAAAAGGGGACGGACAGAGGTTTTATTGAATCGGTGAGCAAATCGTGGAGAGGGGCTCTTCCGACGACCTTTATATTCAATGTGAAGGGAAAGATCTTGGAACAGTATGATGGGGAAGTCAGTTTTCAAGAACTTGAGCGACGAGTCGCAACGCTTCGTTCTCATAAAAAATAAAAAGGAGACCTTTGTATGAAGAAATATCATCGATTATTGACGTCAACAGTTGCCATATTTCTCGCCCTAAATTCTGTGAGTGCCTTAGAGATTGGCGAAAAATTATCGGGAAATGATTTGCCGCTGAAATCAACTGACGGAAAGACAACAACACTTGCGAAGCTGAAGGGCAAAAATGGCTTGTTGGTGGCCTTTACATGCAATCATTGTCCTTATGCCAAAAAATGGCACGATCGACTTGTGAAATTGGGAAATGAATATTCCTCAGCGACGAAAGGTTTTGGCGTTGTTGCGATTAATTCGAATGATCCTGAAGTTTTTCCCGACGACAGCCTCAGTAATATGAAACTGCTGAAGGAAGGAAAGCTTCCTCAGTCAAAGCTCAAGATGAATTTCATTTACGCAATGGATGAAACATCAAAGGTTGCTCGAGCGCTAGGCGCCCTCAAAACCCCTGAATTCTTTTTGTTCAATAAGAAGGATGAACTGGTTTATCGCGGAGCATTGGATGGCGATGCAGATGACCCCCAGACAAAAGATCAATTTCTGAAGCTTGCTTTGGATAAAACTTTGAAGGGTGAAAAACTCTCGGAAACAGAATCAAAAACTGAAGCCTTTGGCTGCGGCATAAAATTTCGAAAGAGTTAATCTGTTCGAATCTATTTGAACCCCTAGGATAGACTTCCATTTTTAAATTGATCGTGAATAGAAATCGCCTGGAGACAATTCTTCAAATTGCTGAATACCAAAAGGTGCTACTTATGAAAACCTTTGGGCCTAAGACGACTTACCCCCGGTTACATCTTGCCGTGGGGGAATACGGGGTACGAGACCAAAGGCCCAGTACTGGGGAACGGAAATTGCATATATTAACAAATAAGTGGGCGCTCGATTATATAGATTATCGTTCTTGGTAGCTGGGCTAATCGCTTTGCGTATAAACTTTGTGGACGCAACTCCCTGCGATTCGCTTTTAGAAAAACTCTCAGCCTGGAAACCAGCGTTAGCCAAAGAAGTTTCATGGGGTGAAAACCCGCGATTAATTTTGATTGGTGAAAGTCACTGGGATCCTAAAATGCGTGCACTTCAACTCAAACTCATCAATGAACTTCGCCCTAAAACCGTCCTCCATGAATACGCAGGTGCTTATGAATGGAAAAATGATCAGTGGGAGTTGATGTCTGGACGATTTGCGGAAAAGAAGTCTCACAATGAGGTCCTAGTTCATAAAGAACTAATTGAGGCCTGTGTGACAATCGGCGCTGAACTTAAGGGCTGCGATTTAAGCGAGGAGGAGTTAAGAGCTAAGGCCAGAGAATTTGTTCGACGCTGGCCGCGTCTTTATAGAATTGAAACATTTGGCAACGATCTGTTCGATAGCGTCGATCAGTTCAGCCTTGAATATATTGGCCCAAAAAAAGACGATCCTGGTTTTCCCGGAAATATTTACGACCCGCGAGCGATCATTCTTCGAGATGAAAAGGCAGCAGAAGTGATGCTCGAACAAATGAGACGAAGGGAAAATCCTGACGAAGTTATCATTGCCATTATGGGAGGATTTCATATTTCCAATATCCATCAACGCGGACTTCTTCGCTCCCGAAAGATCGCTTATCGAGGTTTTCCGTGACCACATTGGCAAGTAACTGATTCGCTATCTTGCGGAGCTCTACCTCATCGTTCGTCCACTGCGTCATGAAAAAAATTGAAATGAACGGTCGGCGAGAGGGAGAGCCAGTGGTCAGCGTTTTTGAGAACGTTTTGGCCGAAAGACCGCGACAACGAGCAGAATTGTTGCAACGAGAATTAAACTGGAGAGAGCGTTAATCTTTGGGCTGATGCCAAATTTGATCATCGAATAAAGTTTTATCGGCAATGTGTCTGATCCGATTCCTGCAGTGAAGAAGCTAATTAGAAAATCGTCGAAAGAAATTGTAAACGCCATGAGAGCCCCGGATACAATCGCCGGCCGTAGGAGAGGAAAGGTAATTCTCCAAAATGTTTTAGCTGGCGACGCTCCGAGATCCTTGGCGGCTTCTTCGAGAGACATGTCAAAGTCCTGCAATCGTGCTCGAACCGTGATTAGAACATAGGAAAAGCTAAAAGTGATATGGGCAAGGATCATTGAAAATGAGCCCAGCGTGATATTCAGAAAAACGAACCAGATCAGAAGAGAGAGTCCAAAGACAATTTCAGGAACAATAAGCGGAACAAGCGTTAATCCATCGAACACTGTTTTAAGAGGAAATGACGATCGTTCAAGCGCAAGTGCGGCAGTGGTACCAAGTAAAGTTGCGCCTATCGTCGTCCACGCGCCCACCACCAGACTGGTCCAAAGCCCTTGGCGAAGAGCCTCGTCGGCGAATGCTTGGCTGTACCAATCAAGAGTCAGCGAGAATGATTGCGTTTCAATATCCCTGCGCATGAATGAATAGAGTACGAGAGCGAGGAGGGGGATATAGATCACGAAAAATGTTAACCCAGTGATCCATCGGACTGAAAGAGGTGCAGGCGCTTTAGATGACGTAGCCATTAATGGCCTCCTTTTGAAGTCGGACCTTGGTTTTCTTTCATCCAGAATTTAAGAACAACGAAGAGGCAACCTAAGACGATCGTCATCAACAGCATTGAAAGAGCTGCTCCAAAAGGCCAGTCTCTCATTTTCAAAAACTGATCTGTGATCAGGTTTCCCATAAGCATGGTTTTAGCTCCACCCAGAAGGTCGGGAATTAAAAATTCTCCAAGTGCCGGTGTGAAAACCAAGATTGACCCAGTGACAATTCCTGGAAGTGTCAGAGGAAGAAGAATTCGCCGAATATTTGAATAGGAAGAGGCTCCAAGATCGCGGCCGGCTTCCAGGAGAGAAAAGTCAAATTTTTCGAGGCTTACATAGAGTGGCAGTACCATATATGGCAAATAGCAGTTCACCATTCCAAGGAGGACCATGAAATAACTATTTGAAAAAGCGAGCGGAGTTTCAATTAATCCAATAGAAACCAGAAATGAATTAATGGGACCTTGATCTGCCAGTAATACCTTCAGTGCATAAGTTCTCACCACGAAATTCGTCCAAAATGGAACAATGAGCAGCGTTAATAATAGCGACTGCCATCGAAGCGACGCTGTTGCCAGACAATAGGCCATGGGATAGCCGATGAGAAGGCAAATCAAAGTTGTGAAGGTCGCCAGCTGGAGGCTTTTCAAAAAAATACTGAGATAGATCCAATCGAAAGTTCTCAGGTAGTTGTCCCACGTAAAAGTGTAGACGATGCCTCCATAAATTCCCTTAGTCATGAAGCTATAGAAAAAGACGAATCCGAGCGGAATGAGTAGAAATGCGATCATCCAAAACGATGTCGGAATGGCCAGCATCGACCACGACGAGCTGGGCAGTCGTTTTATTTTCATGATGCAGCCGCAGGATTTGAATTGAAAATCGGCAACTGTGTTTCGGTAACCGTCGTTGACACTTCAGGAATCGGAAGTGGCCCGTCTGGGCCCATCAGAATGCAGTCTTCGGGTGACCAACAAATATAGACCCGATCTCCTACGCTAAAAGTTTTACGTGCCGTGACGGCCGAATTGAACTGAACGGCCGAGATCTGACAACTCGATCCGACGCGCTCTTTGGTTTCAACGAGAAATTGAGTCTCAGCTCCTTTATAGAGAGCTTCGCGAATGAATCCCTCAACATAGTTTTGCTCGGGTCCGGGCTGTGATTTCAAAATCTTGAGTTTTTCTGGCCGAACGAGAATCTGCACCTTCATCTCATCCGCCACAATGGGGAGCGGTCTCAATCCGTCGCGGGATGGTCGAATCGCAAGCGGGCGTTTTGAGTAAGATGATACAAGAATACAATCTGATGAGTGCGATTTGACCTCGCCTTCAAAGAAATTCATGGATCCAATGAATCGAGCGATGAATAAAGTTCTCGGATATTCATAGATTTCTTGTGGGGTTCCAATCTGTTCGATGCGCCCCTCATTCATGACGGCGATGCGATCTGACATTGTGAGGGCTTCTTCCTGATCGTGGGTCACAAAAATAAATGCCTGTTTCAGTTTTCTCTGCAGAGCCAGGAGTTCAACTTTCATTTGCTGACGCAATTTTTGGTCAAGCGCTGATAGGGGTTCATCGAGTAGCAAAACTTTCGGTTTGTTCACAAGAGCTCGAGCGAGCGCGATTCGCTGCTGCTGTCCCCCAGACAGAGTTGTGATTCGGCGATCTTTGAAGTCACCCATTTGTACTAGGTCAAGGGCGGCTTGAACTCGATCTGCAATTTCATTTTTTGGAACATTTTTCATTTCGAGACCAAATGAAATATTTTCTGACACCGAGAGATGCGGAAAAAGTGCGTATCGTTGAAAGACTGTATTGAACTGGCGCAGATGCGGCGGTAGTTGGTCGATTCGTCGTCCGTCAAAATGGATTTCACCCGATGTGGGTTTTTCAAATCCGCCAAGCAGACGCAAAAGAGTCGTCTTGCCTGAGCCGCTTGGACCGAGGATAGAAAAAAACTCTCCCTCATTAATGGTAAGGTCGACATCTTTGACCGCTTCAAACGAGTCAAAATTTTTCTTCACTCTGGTGAGATTAAGCATCGCGCAAAACATAACAAAATCCACGGGCGAGAAAATATTTTTTTACGACTTAAATTGATTTCTGCGCCTTATTCCTTTTGACCCAAGCTTTAAGACCCGGTATCCGGAAATGATGTACTTCTCATTTGGTCGTTCGCTTCTTTGGATTTTCCTTTTTGGACTCAACTTTTCGGCATGCAAAAATTCCAATAACTCTGGTGGAAATTCAGCGAATGAGGCGAAAAGTGCCTCTAAAGTGGTTAATTTGGCAATTTGGACAAATTCAATTGCTCCGGAAATCCTAGAGAAATTTGAGAAGTCGACGGGAATCATGGTTCGAGTTTCAAACTATTCGTCGAACGAGGAGCTGTTGGCGAAGCTTCAGGCCGGAGCGGATGGCTACGACATCGCTGTTCCTTCAGATTATATGGTCCTTGTGATGAAGAACTTAGGGTTGATTCAGCCGATTGATGGCTCTCGCATCTCTCAGTTGAGCGATTTGAACCCAAAGGTTTTGAAACAATATTATGACCCGAAGAACGAGTTTTCTCTTCCCTTTGGTTGGGGCACGACGGGAATCGCTGTGAATAAGAAAATGGTAAAATCTGAGATTCGCGGCTGGAAGGATCTTTTTGAAACCAAGGAGCTCGCTGGAAAATATACGCTTCTCGATGATGTTCGGGAGACATTGGGGGCTGCGTTAAGGTCTCAGTCTCTGAGCTTGAATACAAAGGACAAGGCGGATCTTGAGAAGGGCAAGAAGATCTTGGTTGACGCCAAGAGTCATGTGAAAGGCTTTACTTCTGAAACCTTAGCCGGCCTTGTGAACCGTGAGATGGCTGTTGCGCAGGCCTATTCCTGTGATGCGCTCTTGGCATCCTCGCAGACGAAGGGTGATGTTCAATATGTCATTCCGGTTGAGGGCTGCACGCTTTGGATCGACAATTTGGTGATGCCCAAAGGGGCTAAAAATATTGAAGCGGCGTACCAATTAATGAATTTCTTATTGTCGCCTGAGGTTGCTGCATCGCGCACTCGTCTTTTGTTTTCTGCTCCGGCAAATCTAAAGTCGTTGTCTCTTCTTTCCGAAGAGCTTCGCAATAACAAGGGATTGTTCCCGGACGACAAAGCGTTGGCAAAGTGCGAAATGTTGCAAGACCTGGGCGAGTCAATGGCTCTTTGGGAGAGAATCTGGACCGAAGTCAAAGCAAATTGAAGATAGCTAAAGATTCTTGACCGGCTGGGGGGCTCAGTTAGCCTTAAGGGTATGAAGAATTTATTTTTTAATCTTTTTGTCGTTCTAACAGCAATTTCTTTGGTTGGTTGCTCAGCCAAGCGCTCAAATCGAGATGCGAAGAGGGCTGAGGTGAAGCTCCTTTCCAAATCTGGATCACGAGTGAAGGGATCCCTCGCATTAGAAGATCACTATGGTGGCGTAAACATCACCGGAAAGATCTCAGGCTTGAAGCCGAATTCAGTGCACGGCATTCATGTGCATGCAAAGGGAGATTGCAGTGGACGAGGCGCTGAAGCGGCTGGTGACCACTTCGCGGTTGAGGGTCAGGAACATGGTGCATCTGGATCATCGCATTCGCATGCGGGTGATTTGGGCAATATTACGGCCGATAAGGACGGAAATGCTGAGCTAAATATTCATGCAAAAGGCCTGTCTCTTAAGTCCGGTGAAAAGTCTATCGCGGGTTTGTCGCTGGTCGTTCATGCTGATGCCGACGATCTTAAAACCCAGCCTGCGGGCAATTCTGGCAAGCGAATCGCTTGTGGTGTTGTTCAAGTCTTGAGAGACCAGTGCTGCGGTTCATCACAATGCTGTGGCAAGTGTGATAGTGGTCCGAATGCTAAAGATTGCAAGGATTGCAAAAAGGGTAAAAAATCCTGAGGTGAGAGTAGCGATAGCTCAGATTTGCTCGTCTTCGGATCCTTGGGCAAATCTATTTCAGGTTCACAGTTTTTATGAGGAAGCGAGAGGCCGCAAATGCGGTCTCTTAGCTTTTCCAGAGAATATATTCTATCGAGGGCCTAAGTCATCTCGGCCTTCGGATCTCATTCTGAGTGAAAATTTTTGGCAGAATCCGAGAACTGATTTTGAATTGGAATTGGCCAGGTTCATGTTGGAATCGGAAATGGCTATTCTCTTGGGGTCGACTCTAACGTCCGCGGGAGATGCTCTTCCTAGAAATCGTTCTTGGTTTTTCTCGCCCCATGCTGAATCAGTATCGTTTTACGACAAGATTCATCTTTTTCAATTTGACGATCCTCGAGGGGGCTATGATGAAACTCAGTCTATCGAGCCGGGCCGGCAGCCCGTTTCCGTTACCTATGATCAGTGGAATTTTGGATTGTCTATTTGTTATGATCTCCGATTTCCAGAGTTGTATCGGCGATTGACGGTGTTAATGAATTCGCGCGTTCTTTTTGTACCTTCTGCTTTCACTCGGGAAACTGGCGAGGCGCACTGGCATTCTTTGCTGCGAGCGCGAGCCATTGAAAATCAGGCGTATGTTTTCGCCCCAGCTCAGTGGGGTAGCCACGAAGATGATAATGGCGTCCCTCGTTTCTGTTATGGCCATTCTCTGGCGATAGATCCGTGGGGAAGGATTCTTGGTGACTTGACAGACAAAGATGACGGAATTCTCACGATTGATCTTGATCACGCCTCTGTGGATGCCAGTAGACGCATTCTCCCCGCTTTAAAAAATATCAAGCTGCCGTTATAGTCGGCGTCTATATGGATTTTTTGCAGCATCAGTTTTTTAGAAATTCGGTCAGAGAGTGGTTGATTGCTCTGAGTATATTTTTAGGCGTTTATATTGGATTAAGAGTCGCGAGGATGTTTTCAGTCAAACGTTTGCGTGTCTTTGTAAAGAAGACCTCCGCTGAGTGGGACGATTTTCTGGTTGATCTATTAGACTCTACGAAGAGTTTCTTTTTTCTCTTGGTGTCCATGATTGTTGCAGCATCTTTTTTAGAAATACCTGATTCTGGCTGGAAGATTTTGCGTTCAACGTTTGTCATTGGGGTATTGTTCCAGGCTCTCATGTGGGGGCAAGAGGTTATCGAGTTTATTATTGAGGTGAATCTCGAAAAACGAAAGGCGCAGAAGTCTGATCCATCGCTAGCCACAACATTTGGAGCGTTGAGGTTTTTATTGCGTTTGGCTCTGTATGGGCTGATAGCGCTTATGGTATTTGATAACTTGGGTTTCAATATTACAGCGCTCATCACGGGGCTTGGTGTGGGTGGTATCGCTGTTGCTCTCGCTACGCAGAATATTTTGGGAGACCTTTTTGCATCGTTATCGATAGTTCTCGATAAGCCATTTATCGTTGGAGATTATATCGAGCTGGGCACCAATAAGGGGCATGTAGAAAAAATAGGGATTAAGTCGACTCGCTTACGAGGAATTAATGGTGAGCAGGTGATCGTATCGAATAACGATTTGCTCAGCAGTCGGATTCATAATTTTGGCAGGATTCGAGAGCGTCGCATTGTTCAGACTGTTGGAGTTTCGTACGGAACGTCCCAACAAGCTCTGATTGATATTCCAAAATTATTAAAATCGATCGTGGAGGCAGCGCCAAAGGCCAGATTCGAACGAGCTCATTTTAAATCATTTGGTGAATCTGCTCTCAATTTTGAGTTTGTGTATTTCGTTGAATCTGGTGAATTCGGAGATTATATAGACAGCGAACAGCTGATTAATTTTAGAATTTTAGAATCATTTAAGAACCAGAAAATCGAGTTCGCCTATCCAACCCGAACGATATTTCTTCAGAAAGAAGCAATCTAAAATGAGCTCGGTCGATCTGGTGAAGAAAGCTATTCGGGATATTCCAGATTTTCCAAAACCTGGAATTCTTTTTCGGGATATCACACCCGTGTTGACCTCTCCCCATCTTTTTAGGTTAGTTATCGATTGGTTTTCGGAAGAGGTCAAAGCGTTGAACGTAACAAAAATCGTCGCTTTGGAGTCGCGTGGATTTTTTCTGGCAGCTCCCGTCGCGGATCGCTTGGGACTGGGCCTGGTGCTTGCTCGAAAAAAGGGCAAGCTTCCTTTTCAGTCGATATCCAGTCGGTATGCTCTTGAATATGGCGACGCCGAGCTTGAGATACATATTGATAGCCTCCTGCCGGGCGAGCGAGTCGTGATTGTGGACGATTTGATCGCCACGGGTGGCACGGTTGGTGCCGCTGTTGATTTGTGTCTAAGGTTGAAGGCCTCACCGGTAGCCGCTTTGGCGTTGATCGATCTCAGCTTTTTGAAGGGCATTGAAGCCCTTTCGCCGCTCGAGTGTCGGGCTATGGTCCGGTACTAAAACTGGACTAAATCGGCAATTCGGTGCATGTGACGGTATGCCCGATATCGTGTATAATGACTCCATGAGCTTGAGCTCGCCGACGCTTCGCCATCTGCGCTATGAAGCCCTCCGTAGAAGTCTACAAGAGACAGTTGATGAGTGGCCGCTTCTTTATCAGCACAAGATTATCGGAAAAAATGCTGAAGGCTTTCGCGATAGTATTCGGGGTTTTGAAGAAACTTATCCTCGCCTGAATAAATTAAATGCAACGGTCAGTCGTAATGGAACTTATCTGGCTTTGACCTATGAAATTTTGGCTCGAGATGTGGATGAAATTATTTCTCTGTGGGTTTCGTCGGAGACTCTCAAGGATCTCGTTAAGGTGATGTAGAGCGAAGAGCGCTACCTTATTTTTCGCCGCTTTCTTTTATAAATGCGTTTAGTAGGCTATCTGAGACTCGGATGGTGGTTGTATTGGCTTCGGCAAATGATTTGTCTTTCTTGAGGCCGATCAAATCATTTGCAAGTGAAGTCGTATCGGCTGCTGGGTTCGACAGGTTTGTTTTTGCAATGCGATCCGCCCTTTCAGCCATTGACCTGCTTGCTGTTTCAAAACCCATTTTGCCCGAGAATATGGCAGATAAGATATTCATTCTTATAGTGTAACGCATAGCGTCATAAATAGAAGGGCCCAAAAAAATATCAATAATTTCAATATGTTATATTGTAAACATAGGTTGTTTATTCAGAGTGAGACCGCAATCTTCGACAGACAAGATGATTTAATGCGGCATGTCATATTCCTGTTGGACGGCCTTCGAGCATCTGATAGCGTTCGGCTAGGGGGTGGGTATGTCATTAGTTGTCTTGGCTTTAAACCTGGTCGCTTTGTTGCCCGCCAAATATATTGGAATCGGAAATCTAGAGAAGGTCCATTCTGATTGGTATTATATGGGTAAACAGCTGACCCCTCACAAGAATCCATACAAAATAGAGTTGGAGCTCACTTATCAGGATGCGCGGCCTGTCTTTCGAGTAAAGAAAATCGTTTCAGTGGCAGATGAGACAGGCACCATAAAAAAAGAGTCCGAGATCTTGAGCGAGATGGTTTCACGTCAGGATATGACCTTAGGCTCTTTTGCTGGTGGCAATACCTTTGGGGAGTTTTTTGCAAAGGCAATTGATGGAGTCTCCGATAAACCGGGTGGTTGGAGATCTACAATGTTCATTTCAGGCAGACTTTTGGAAGACCGAACGGCCCTTGATAATGTCTCTTTCAATTTTGCCGGCTGGACGAAGGGTGGACGTTGGGCGGATCTTCGATTTGTCGCCAAGAGTCTGGTATTTCAACCAGTGGATAACGCTGAGGTGAAAGCGAATGAAGCGTTTCAAATCATCGAGCGCGAATACAAAAATCTGTCTCAAGTGACACTCACGTTTAAGGATGGAACGACGCGTACTATCGATTTCGACGAACAGCATTAGTGTTGTGAGATTGTTGCGCCGAGTTAATCTAAATTTTCAGTTCGCCGCGTCAACGATAGTTGTTGAACCACAATAAATTTCTTCAGCATTTCGGTTAGAATGTCGACTGAGGGGGAAATTATGAAAAATTTATTTTCTGTGGCGTTCCTTAGTTCATTTTTATTTTTGAATGGATGCAGTGATTCAAGCTCGTCGACCAGTTTCACATTGAAAGGCTCTATTTCGTCCAGTGGGTTTGCAGCTACAAGCGCTTCTAGTTTGAAGGTAAAAGTTTATAAGTTTGCAGTTTCTGCCAATGCAGATTGCTCAAGCCCAATCACGGTTTTTTCTGAAACCAGCCCAGAATATATGGAAATGTCGAGTGCGGGAACTTTGGGAAGCAGTGCGGTTGGTGTTGGAACGTATCCCTGCGTGATTTTAGAAATGTCAGACAATATTAAATTTACGCCAAGTAGCACGGATGGCCCTTGTACCTCAGGTGTCGAGTACACGATCGATGTTTGTAGATCAGATAACGGAGATTCGAGCACATTGGTTGACGGTACTGCCGTCACCTGCACGGGAACAGATGATGGAACAACTCAGGTTCTTGGTGATGACCGAGTAGCTCTCTATTTGACAACCATTTCATCGCCATCCGACAGTGGTAGTTCATTTCTTGCTCCGGCGGCTGGGGCAACCACTACAGCAAATGGAATTAATCTGGCTGCCGCATTGGATACAAGCGTCAAGACTACGGGATATTTCATTGTTGATCCATCAGGCAAAGTAAATCTCGATTCGAGCTCGCTGTGTGGAATGGCGCCACCTGTCTTTTCGTTCGCGACACCCTGATTATTACAATTTTGTAATCACAAATGATGCAAATAGCGCTTCATTTATTTGTTTAGTTTCTGGAATATGATCTCAAAAGCAGATTGTGATGATTTGCTTTGATTAAAAATCTAGAAATGATGAACGAAAGAGGGATCAATATTATGAAATTTACATTTGCAGTAGTAGCTACGGTTTTTGTTTTGGGATTAAGCGCAGTGCGAGCAGAAGATGCCGCAACCCCAGCTTCAACTGGAACACCTGTGAACACGATTGAAGCTGAGTCGACAAAAATTCAAAACGAAACCACAGAAAAGCATGCGAGCAAGAAAGCTGAGCATAAAGCAAAAAAAGAAGCTCATGCGAAGTCTCACAAAGCTCGTCACGAAGCAAAATAATTTATTTGTTTAAGTGATCGGTGGAATCCTACCGATTTTTTAAGAATAGAAAAGCCCGATGAATACTCGTCGGGCTTTTTTTTTGATCGAGTTGTTTTTTCGTGCGTTGGCCGATCATTTTCGCTAGTTCTTGAATCTCAAGGGAAATTTTATGGGAGGTTCGGATGAAGGCACGACTTACGGTTTTATCATTCACTTGGATCATATCTCTTTGCATAACGCTATCGTCACTGCTGGCCGTGGAGCCCGCGGTGAAGAGTTTGGTCGAACGCGTGAATGCGCGGTTCGTGAGCCAGGATTTTGCAATTCCAGCTCAGGCTCTTTATAAAGCGGCCTGGCCCCAGTTAGGCTCTCAGATAGTTCAGGAGCTAGCGGCTGTTTCTCAAGAGGCGTGGGTTGAGGCCTTAAAGGAAAGTGCTCAAGATCTTCAGTTGAATAGAGGAATCGCAGAAAATTTGATCAAGCTTCAGGCGATGGCCCGAGCATGTCTTGCTGGGGAGTGCATGATCAATCCAGCCAATCCAGATCTGGTGAATGGATTGCATCCAGACGCTATAGCGCAGATGGTTGCTGCCTTTCCTCCTGCAAATTTGGGGGAGCGGAGGCCGAAGGAATTTAACTATGCACAACTCGAACGTGAAGAGCTCTTGGGAGAGCGTGCTTCGAATACTGATTGGTACAATCTCAAAATGGGATTCGTGATGTTTATGAAGGGCTGGCACAAAAGCCGCACCAATACGTTTCACTTGTTTTCACGGGGAGCTCCAAACCGAGCGTATTTTGTTTCGTCTGGGCAAAACGAGGTAGTCTCAAAACTGAGACATCTCAGATGGTCTGAGCGGATCTTGCAAATGATAAAACAACATCCTCATTTTCGACAGTTGGCCGAGGATCCACAGACTGCAAAAGCTTTCGCTGAATATATTGAATATCTTCGGAATTGGAAATTCAGCGGATCGATACGCGGTATGCTACCGGGTACGGTTTTTTTTGCTGACGAGCCAATTTTAGAGGTTGAAGCAAATCCCCTTGATATTCTTTTCAGTGAGGTTGTCTTTGATCGAACCTTCAATACCCAGTCTCGTACTGCAACAGAAATGGCGCGGACCTATCGAGTTGCTGGTGGGCGATCCGTCGTCGAGGGAGCAACTCGCCGTGCGGATGATCCGCATTCTGTTGCTTTGGCGGCAGTCAGCAACGGAGGTCGAGGAACCTCAAACGTAGATGTCGCCTTACTTTGGGGAGCTGATCCGTATGGATCGCAGGCACATCTCTTTGTCCAAAACTTTGGTGATGAGATCGACGCTCATAGTGCCTACCTCAAATGGTTTCCTGGTTCCACCTTGATCACGGATACTTATGGGGCCACGGATGGTTGGCGACCAGCGGTGATTGCGGGACAAAAAGAATTTGCCGGTATAAGGCTTGATTCTCCTATTCCGGGAACCGATCTATTTGGTGGAACGGTTGATCAAGTCCGAGAAAATTTGGCGGAGGTCGGCTATGGTCATGTGGCGCTTGGAATCAGCAATCGAGCGTCGGCCGAGCAGTTGGCGGCAAGTCCAAATACCGGAGCGTCATGGTTTCTAATAGGAACGCAGCTTGGATCACCAAAAGATTTTCCAACAATGAATATGGTGTTCAAAATGTCTCAGTTTCAAGAGAATGGCAAACCTCCGGTTCTCACCACGAAACTTTCGGAGGGGAAGCCCGGATTTCCAGGTCGGTTGCAGGTTTATAGATACGATGAAGAACTGTCGGGTGGATCAGATGCAGAGAAGAGAACTAGATTTGTGCGAGACCTCATTGCTCAGGCGGATGAACCACTCGATGATCTTGATCTCGGCGGCGAGACGACGCAGACCGGGCGTGTTCGCGCGCTTTTTCATGATCTTGCTTATTTCAATCCACTGACTCAGAGCCTTGAGCGTCTTCAGTCTGAGGAACCTCCCGCGATGATTGCGAGGCGTTCAATTGCGGAAGTCGCGGCACTTCCAGAGAGCGTCGTTGCTTTAGGCGCAAAACCTGGTGTGTATTCAGTTGAAAAATCGAGTGGCGTAAAACGATCACTGACTCAGATTCGAAAAAAGTATGCAGATCCAAAATATTCGAAGATCGGAGTTTTTTTTGGAGTTTTCAACCGTTGTCATAGAACTCATCGCGAAGTCGTCAAGGCTGCGATGAAACTTTATAAACTTGATAAGGTGATTATTGTTCCAGCGAGTGATGAATATCTCAGGCTCAAATTTAAGGATAGACCCACCGAGAAAGTCTACAGTGGCGACGTTCGTGTGAAACAGCTTAGGGGTCTATTTCGAGATGTCGATAATATCGAAGTGAGTCGACTAGAAACTGATGGCCACACTTCTCGAGCCTTCGACACTCTGCAAGCGATTCAACGGGAGCAGGAGCGAGGAGCTCTGATTCATATCATTGCTGGCTCGGATCTCGTCGAGAGCTTGCCGACCTGGTATCGGGCCGCTGAACTGGTGAGGGACTATAACTGGATTATTTCTCCGCGCTCTGATCAAGATATCCTTCAGCTGCCGGAAGAATTTTTGGAAGGATACTATCGTCCCAGTGATCATCCGAGAATTTTAAAGAACGAAAAAACCGGGCGATTCATGCATATGGTTGAGGTCAATGCTGGCCGGGATAGTTCAACGGCCCGCAGAGCAGAAAGTGATGACGTGGATACTGTCTTTCATGAAGTCGATATGGGCGATACTTTTTTTGACGCTGACGGAGATCGTCCTGCAGGTACGATGGCTGTTCGCGGATCGGCTCGTATTCTCAAGAACGCCGTGAAATTGAAAATTGCCGCTCGAGATGATCCTCGCGTGAAGTCGATAGCGACGAAAGACTATCACTTTCTTGCAGAAGTTGAAAATCCAGATCGGTGGAATCCTGAGTTTAAGGTTTTCCCTCAACATGGAATGGCATCCATTACTGGGCCTGCTGGTCACCAGAGAGTGAGAGAGTTAAATGAAGTGTTTAAATTAGCTGATCAAGATTTTGTTCCCAATAAGAGAGAGCGGGTTCTGCCGGGTGGCGAGCGAATTCTAGAAACTGTTGAATGGGATTTAGAGGCACATCTTGCGGAAATCCGGGATCCGCGCAGGGAAACAGTGATTCATAAGCAAGGGGTTGAGTGGGCGGATGATGGGCAATCTGTAAAAACATGGTCCTATGATTTCGGAGTGAATCCGCGGGCCGAACCTATCATCAAATCGATCCTGGGTGAGCCCGGGCTCTCAAAGCATGGCCGAAAAAAACGTGCGGTTGTCTATGGACTCGCGACAGATTGGTGTGTGAGAGCTGCCGCAGTGAGATATGCACATATGGGTTATGAGGTTTGGGTCGTCAGTGATGCGATTGCGGGAATATTCGAAAAAGAAGATCCAGCAAAACCATTATCAAAAATTTCGAATATCGAAGCGACGTTCAAAGAATTTGAGAGGCTAGGAATTTTGATGAAAACAACCGCGGAGGTTTTGGAAGTCTATGGAAAAAATACAAGTCGATCGGGCTGTAATGCCGAGCTCGCTGAAGTGGGGCGTGCAATATGATGAACTATATCCGTTGTTTTTCTTTAAAATTTCCAATTTTGTTTTTGATTTTGAGCAGTTCTTTAAGCAATTCAGTTTTTTGTGGCGAACCTGTGAATGAAGAAGTTCCAAGAATTGCCTTGCTTCAAATTTCGCCAGTGGTCACCGACTACTCAGGAAATGCGAACAGCGTCATTGAGGCCTATCGGACAGCCGTTGCAAATGGCGCGACAATGGTGGTGACCCCGGAGCTTGTCTTGCCAGGATATCCCGCAGCTGACTTGTTAGTGGATCGGCCCGAGGTATTAGAGCGAAGTCTTGAGGCTCTGGAGAAGATCAGGAAAGCGACGATGGGCGTTGATGTTCCTCTGATTGTTGGACATCTCGATCGAACGCCAGGTGGGAATGGCCGAAAGATCCAGAATACCTATTCTATTTTTGCTGATGGTAAATTGTTAGGTCACTACGCAAAAATGCTTCTGCCGACCTATGGAATTTTTGATGAGAGTCGTTATTTTGAGCCAGGGGAAGAGTCTCCAATCTTCGAGTGGAAGGGAAAGAAATATATTATTCAGATTTGTGAGGATGGATGGTTCAGCGATGACCATGACGGACGGCTCATCTATAAAAAAGATCCGCTGGATATAGCGCTCGCTCAGTTGAAGGCTGGCGAAAAGGTCGATGCAGTCATTTATCTGTCGGCGAGTCCGTACACCGAACAGAAACGAACCTATCGTCATCAGGTCCATCAAAACCGAGCCAAGAAAGCGGGAGCTCCCGTGGTTTGGGTTAATCAAATAGGTGCGACGGATGGAATTGTCTTCGATGGAAGTTCGTTTGTCTTGGATTCAGAAGGAGAATTGGTGGGGGCCATGCAGTCGTTTCCGGAAGAGGAACAGATCGGGTATGTCACCTTGAGAGGCACACGAAAATCTCAGATTGAATTTGAACGGCCCGTTGGAGAACTTGTTGTGAGTGGATGGGACCCTGAGATGGAAGTTAAGCTTCAGGCATTATTGACAGGGCTCAGAGAATATTTTGGAAGAACGGGGCAGGTTGAAGCAGTGCTCGGACTTAGCGGTGGTATTGATTCTTCGGTGACAGCTGCCCTTGCAGTATTGGCTCTGGGTGCAGACAACGTGACAGGAATTTCGATGCCGTCAAAATATTCTCCGGACCATGCAAATTCTGATGCTGCGTTACTTGCCAAGCAGCTGGGACTAAAAAGATATTTTACAATTCCAATCGAAAAGGTTGTTGAAAATTTCAGACGCAATTCCGAGATGATGCAAGAACAACTGGCGATTTCTCATGGTGAGCGTCGGTTTTATCTTCGCAATTTTTTGAACTTCTTGATGCCTCGATCATGGGCGACGAGAATTTTGGGTGAATTGTCTGACGGAGTGGCTGACGAGAACCTGCAAGCGCGGGCTCGGGCCGTCATTCTCTATAACTATGCGAATCAAAACTATCAACGAACGGGTCGAGGCACTCTTGTGTTAACAACAGGATGCAAATCGGAGCTTGCCATGGGATGGTGCACGAAGTTTGGCGATCATGCGGGTGACTATAATCCTGTCGGAGATCTTTTGAAGACGAAAGAAATTGAGATGGGGCATTATATTAATGCGCGCCAGGCCGCTCTTGGAAAGCCTCCGTTGATCCCGGAGCATATTTTAAGAAAGGCACCTTCGCCTGATCTGAAGCCAAATCAGCTGACTGCTCATACTCTTCCACCTTATGATATCTTAGATCCTCTTATTGAGGATTATGAGACGGGTGGATTTACGGTCGCAGAGTTAACCCTCAAATATGGAAAGACTTTGCGGGAGCGAGAACCATGGCGCTCGGAGTTTTGGGTTCAGGAGGTTATTCAACGACTCGAAAATCCAGCGACTCAGGTGAAGCGAGATACGGCGCCGCCGATTACGCGAATTACGCGACGGCATTTTAGTCCAAAAACCCGACGAATTCCCGTGGCCAGGGCGACGGAAAGAGAAGCCCCCCGGCTTTCATGTGATGTGGTTCTGGCGGGTGTTGACAGGCAATTTGAACGTCGAACGGCAAGGCCCTAAAGCCGGGTCATAGGAGTTGTTGATGGCCAAGCTTTCAAAACAAGTTGTTAAAGAAAGGCTTCTCGACGTGAAGGGGTGGACCTTTATATCGAATAAGTTGCATTGTGAGTTTGTGTTTTCAGATTTTCTGAATGCATTTGCTTTTATGACTGAAGTCGCTGCTGTTGCTGAAAAGATGAATCATCATCCAGAATGGCAGAATGTCTACAATCGGGTGACGGTAGATCTGACAACGCATGATGCATCCGGAATAACTGAGAAGGATTTTGAGCTCGCAAAAAAAATGAATGAGATATTTCACAGTCGATCTGAGACCAATTCTAGATAATGAGGTCTGATTAGTCCTCATCTTTGGGCTTTGGAAGTGGGGCAGGCGGTTTATCCGCAATAAGCTTTCTTTGATCTTTTAATTCCTCGTCTCGTAGCCACTTTCGAATGATGCCTGCTTGTTCGTCGTTGATGCCGAGAAAATGAGATTTAAGTGAGATCTTATATTTTCCGTGATCTGTTTCAGTGCCGAGAAGCTTTCGAACGGGTGGCCAAACGCGCACATAGGGGTTTCGCATGTTTTGTTCAGGGATCATTTTGAGATCCAATTGAAAATTGCATGGAGGAATAACTTCATGTTCAAGATGCAAAACAACTCCGAGCTCACTGAGTGCGCCGATTTTTCCTTTCATAAAGATTCTCAGTCGAGAATCTTCCAGATTCTTCGAGAAATAAATCCGATCTTTCTCTGGGGCTTTCCAGGGCGAGATTTGCTGGATTGCCAGGTTAATGGAGCGAGCATCCGCTGGCGCTTCAAATGCTTTTTTTTCAGGCAGCTGAATAGCGCCGTTCGCTTCGCCAAAGAGAATCCATGGCGCATTGAGCATTTTAAAGAATTTCTGTTGTAGTGAATTCTCTGTTTTGCTGAGGGCATTTCCATCAACGACAACGCATGCGGGATTTAGAAATGGATAGGCAGCGAGCCCCTCATCAATCGTATTGAGAAATCTCGCGCTATAATGGCTTTTATTGAGAACATCGTTGATCTCTCGCTCCATCTGAGTGTCGTTGGAAATAAACAGAATCTTAGATTTTTTTGGTGAGTTAAGGTTTTGATTACGAGATATCCAGGTTTTCACTTTTTTAGCGACTTGGGGGTCTGTCCAATTTGCGTCAATAGCAAATGGGTAGTTATAGAATACATCTGATCCTCGTTGAGTAACAGTTGCGTCAAGGCTCAGCTCTTCAATAGCTTCGGCAAGTGGGCTCGTAAATACCACTCGATCTCCAGCATTCAGAGACAATCTTGTTTCAAAGTGAATTCCTTCAGCAGAAACATAGGAGATTCGCCCGTACGAAATCACTTGAGTCTCCATCGACGTGGGCAGTGTGAAATATGGTTGCTGAAGAGGAATTTCACCAGGTCGAAGCGCAGTTTTTATTTTCTCAAGAAATATTTCTTTTTCATACGGGATGCCAATATAGTGCGATACGCCAGAGCGTACTGCCTCATGAACAAAAGTATGGCTTGATTCGCGCGAGACAAGAATGAATGAAAGGTTGCGCGTGACTGGATTGTTTCTGACCTTATCGATGAAACGATAGGTCATAAAATCTTCGATACTGTGATCCATCACAATAGCGGTCGGCATCTTTTTTTGAATAGCCGCCAAAGCTTCTTGTCCCGACTTTGTGATCACCAAGTCAAAATCTCGTTTTAAATCATTTTTCAGTCGAGAGGCGTTGGCGTCGCTGGTTGTTAATATGATCAGAAGAGGCTTGCTCACCCTTCTATTCTATACCTATTTGTTTCAACTCGTACGTTGGTATTTGATCGTCGTCAGCGTGTAGCCCCTTCTCCGAATACTTTCTTTTCCAATCGCGCAAGTCGTTTTCCAACTTCAGGAGCGGCATCCGTAAAAGCAACTTCTCTAAGGACTTGATTCATAAGCGTCTGATAGCCCAATCCCTTTTCTTTTGCCATTTTACGAAATTCCATTAACACATCTTCAGGCACCACAATGGAGATGCGGTGTCGAACATTCTTCGGTTCAAAATCCTCATCCTTCAAAAGGTCTTTTTTCCCGAGTTTGATGTTAGCTTTTTTAGACTTCTTGATATTCATTCCAGACCTCCATTAAGTACTCTCGCCGTTCTTCGAGATATTCCTGAATCTTTTCAGATCGCGGAGCGAAAACCCCCTCGAAAACGTGCAAGCCAGGGATTCAATCTCGAACTTTGCCTCGCCATCAGTTCCAACGGCATGAACGTGCGGCGGTCGGTGATCCTTTGGATAAATCTTTTTTTTGATACTTCCGATCAGGATAACCGTGGGCATCTATTCACCTCCCATAATATATATTTGATATATATCAGTCAATGGTAGGGCGTCAAGTGCCCGAAAAGACTACGAAAGAGGCCGCCGCATTGTGTTTTTGATTGCCATTTAATCTATTATTCGCTTTTCTTTTGGGAGCGGAATTTCAATGAAGAGGGGATAGTTCATGTCAAAATTATGCAATTTTTTTCTCGTGCTCATGTGTGCAATCTACTTTTCGGCGAATCTTGGAGCTGGCGTTGTCGATGATCAACTGAGGGGACTTGATCAAGCACTTCAGGAGGACGAAGTGCATTACGGCATGGCGTGGTTTAAGGAATGGCATTTTGGGGTAACCGTAGAGGGTTTCCGAGAGAAATATTCGCGTCTGATTCGTACGGCCACAACTCTTGAAGAAGATATGGGATTGGTTCCAAGGGTTGAGCGCAATGTATTGAGTGATGAGCAGTATCACCAGCTTTTGATTCAGTTAGCGGCCGAACGGCGGGATGGCCACTTCAATACTTTGAGAAGTTATTCAAACGATAGTTGGACAGTGGGTATTTACGCTGTGGCGGTTGACGGGGTCTTGAGAGTCCAAGGGTTTAAGGATTTTTTTCCGAAGGGAAATTCCGTTCTGGAGCCGAAGCTTTGGGATGAAATAGTTGAAGTGAATGGAGAGCCCGTCGCAAAAATAGCTGAACGTTTGGAATTAGGCGTTTCGTTGGCAACGTATGAAAGTCGCATGGGCCTTGCTTATAAATTAATTTTGAATCCTGCTCACCGCTGGGTTCCTGCAGTGAAGCCCCGAGACGAAGTGAGAATTAAATTTCGTCGGCCAAATCCAAAATATTCTAAGGACAAGGCAGATCAGCCTGAGTTTTTGGAATTTGAAGGCCTCTATCACTGGGTGAGTAATTCAGATTATAATCGGGCCAGAAGCTGGTTTCCCTATGATGATCCGACTGTTCCGGACGATGCGTTTATCTATGGGTACCGGGGTATCAGGACGTATTTTTCCGAGGGCCTCAATGCTTTGGGCGATGATGTTTCTGTGATCCCTTACGATAGCCTCTTCAATGCAGAAATCGAGAGGGCAAAGGCCGCTACGAAGAAGTCAGAGACGGGTTCATCTGAGACGACCAATGCGAAGCGTCCTGAACTTTTCCCATCGACTGTGGATGAGACGGCGGAACTTGCTGATCTTAAGGTCGTCACGAGCCTTCCGGTCTATATCGTGCGATATCAAGGAAAAAATATTGGAGTGGTCAGAATTCCAGATTTCGGTTTTTTCGTAGACGAAGTTCGATGGCTAGGAGAGATCATTCCGCGTTTGAATAAGTTGACCGATGTTTTGGTCATTGATCAGCTTGGAAATGGTGGAGGGTATGTGTGGAGTGGGGCCCAGCTGGCTCGGCTGTTTGCGCATGGGAAAGAATTTGCTTCGATGAGTATGAATTTTCGACTTTCACGAACCTTGCTGAAGACATTGGAAGAGTGGGTGGCTGAAGATGAACGGGATCATGGAATCCCCTTTGATCCAAATAATGAAATTCGCCCTGGAGCCAAACCGAAAAATCCAAATGAAGATTTGTTGCCTCCGCCAAATTTTATGAGGCTCTATCTGGAGCGAGCACGAATCGATGAGTGGAAAGCGAGATTTGAAAGGGGTGAGCGTTACTCTGGTTTTGTTCCCTACTTTGGTGTGCAAGATGGATACCGACAGAATGGGCATGGGCGCATTGTTGGGCGAGAAGGAAAGGTCTATGAGAAACCCGTCCTCATTTTAAATGATCAGTTCAGTGCAAGTTGTGGAGATTTTTTTCCTTCCATCATGCAAGTCAATGGTCGCGCATTAATTCGGGGTATGACTTCGGCTGGATTGGGAGCTCCGGTTTATCGTGGAACTCAGCTTTCATATTCTGAACTTTCACATCGTTGCCCCTTTGGAGATTGTCTGAAGCCGGATAATCTGCCGATTGAAAACGTTGGAGCGCTTCCTGATTTTCCGCGATGGATCAGTGCAGCAGATGGTTTGGAATCCTTTAAAGGTTGGACTCGCGAATCATTGGACATCGCAGTGAAAATGGGAAATGGCGTTAAGCATGAAGAGCTCAAAGCCGAGTATCGAAGAGATTTCGATAATGGTGGTTCCAATAATGAGGTATTCAAATCTGCGAAAAAGATATTTCAGGATCTTGCGCAAATTCTTTCTTCGGCCTCCAGCGTCGACGACATAATCAAAGCATACGATCAATTTTTTGAGAGCCTTGGGTCAGTAAAAACTGAAAAAATCTCTCAGTCTGATTGGGATTACCTGAACTTATCTTTGCCTCAGAGTCTTTTAGCGAAGGATGTGATTTTGATGTCTCTTCGCAGACCGGTGGAGATCTTAGATAGACTGAATCAAATGAAACGTCTCTCGCGATTCAGAGATTCTAAGGATGATGCTCGTTTAATCGACTATCTTGCCGCAAATATTATGAGGGTTTCGAAAGCGCGCCGCTTCACATGCTATGACTTGATGAAGGCCCTGCCGGAATACAAACAGCCGGTCTAGCGCTTAGATTTGAGGTACGCTGAGACACGGTTGCGTCTCAGCTTTTGAATTCCGAGCTGGCAAAGCGCGAAGTCATATCGAATGGGATCATCCGGAGACCATTGTTGAAATTGATGGGTCATTTCGAGGGCTGATTTGAGAGAAGCAGATTTCGAAGAGATCAATTTTAGTTCTCGGCCGATTTGAAAAATATGAGTATCTAAGGGTTGAATGAGATGTGCCGGTTTAAGCGATTTCCAAAGCCCGAGGTCAATATCGTCTTTTCTGACCATCCATCTTAAATAAAGATGCCAGCGTTTTGAAGTTCCGGCTCTTGGATCAGAGAACATAAATCGAAGGCCTCGGCTGATGTTATTTCGAGGAAGCATCTTCAATGCGATATTTCTAAAGTGTGTGATGCAATCAATTGGTTGATCGCTGTCGGCGGATGAGAATGCATTTTCGATTGTTCCATAATCTGCGAGAATTTTTTTGGTAACCGTCAGAAATTGATGGATATCGTTTGTGGAATAGAAGCGGTAATAATTATTTCTAAAAATGTCCTTAATCTCTCGAGTATTTAAATTCTGTAGGGTAGCCGCCGGATGAGCTCCGAGAGGCGTCACAATATTGCGTACGGCTTGCCTGATGCATTTAACATTTCCAAATGCAAAGAGGGCTGCGATGAGTGCTACGAGTTCACGATCTGATGTTTTCTGATATTCGTGAACGATTCCCAGAGGATCATTCATGAGAAAAGAAGATCGATTAAACTCAGCGATCAAATCCTCGAACCAGATTTTTAAATCTTCTTTTCGAGAACTTTTGCTTCTTTCCATAGCTTGCCTTTTTCTTCGAGGCTCAATGTTGCAAACGAAACAGCTCTCGATTTGGCCAATTCTTCCATTTTTTGGAATCTCCATTTGAATCGACTATTCGCCTTGGCCAGCGCGACTTCTGAATTGAAATTTGACTTTCGTCCCCATTGGGCCAGAGAGAAAAGAATATCGCCGAACTCATTTTCTCGTTCTTCCTCGGTGATCGCTGCCTTCAATTCCTGAATCTCTGATTCAAAATCTGCCCAGGCTCCATCGGCATCGGGCCATTCAAAGTCAACTTTCGCGGCGCGCTCGCCTAATTTATGAGACATCATCAGGGCGCTTAAGCCCTTCGAAATGCCATCGAGTTGGCTTTCGCGTTTTTCTTTCTTTTCGGATTGCTTAATCTTATCCCATTGAGCCAATACTTCCTTTGTTGATTCCAAGCTCTTGCCATTTTCAAAAATATGGGGGTGTCGGCGTATCAACTTATCCTTGAGACGGCTCAGAACGTCGCGAACAGAAAACTGCGTATCTGATTCTGAAAGAATTTCTGCTTGAAATAGAACCTGCAGAAGGACATCACCGAGTTCTTCAACAAGAGGATCTCGTCCTTTTTTTGGCAAATCGTCAATGGCTTCGACGCATTCAGACGCTTCTTCCAGCAAATATTGTCGTAAGCTTTGCAGAGTCTGTTCTTTATCCCACGGGCACTCTTTTCGAAGCCGGTGCATGACGGCTACAAGTTCATCAAATTCAGTCATAAGAATTAGCGGTATCTTAAATGAACGGCCTCGACAAGGAGTGGAGTTTATTCCTAGAATATGGAAAATGTTGGTTCTTAAGGAAATTCCGCGCGATCTCGATTTTTTTGAGGGTGATTTAGTTGTGACTGTAGTTGGTTTGGATGAGCGCCCGCCCAAGGCATGCAATGCATGGCTGGATTGGCGGCTTTATGGCACTCTTTCATCATTGTTAGTTACGGGGTATTTTGAAGGTAAGTTGGGTGAGAAGTGCCTTTTGCCAACCTACGGTAAGTTTAGGTTTGATCGCTTGGTGCTTATTGGAGGCGGTCATTTGTTTCAATCTGAGGAAGCTCCCGTCGCGCAATGGGTAGAAATCCTGGAGCATATCCGACTCACCACAGAATCGCTGCGTGTCGAGCGACTTGGACTTTGCTTTCCACGATTCTCAGTCGCCGAGTCCGAGAAGAACCTTTTGAAGGCAGTTCAAGACAGTCATTTGCCTTTTCAGACGAGTGTGTTTGTGTCTCGAAATTCTGGTCGATCCGCGGTGCTTTAATATGCTGGCCCTCGTTCTTGAGGCAAGTTTGCATACAGCAAGTGGAGTTTTGGAGCGGTGGGTGAATCCGGCCGATGAGCGTGAATATCGTGTCGTGTTGAAGCGAGCCGAATTCGAAGAGGTTGTCGAAGACTTGATTCTGACGCGAAAGGCTCCGCATCAAGACGGCAAATCTATGATATTCAACCCGTCGAGACAATTTGCGCCACGAGTTTATGACCTTTGCCAGGCGCAATCGATGGTGTCTTTTCCAAATCCGAGGTTTTCTCCAATAGAAATCCAGTTGGTTGATCTTGAGTGTAATGAACCGGCGATTAATCCACAGTCGGGATGTTATCAAGAATCTGCGCAGACGAACTCAGCGCGCATTCAGGTATTTGGTAAAGATCGACGAGACTGGGTCGACTGCGATTGGAATTATCCACTTTGTTTTTGGAATGATGAAACAGAGGGCTCTCGATTACAGAGAAATATTATGACCTTTGTCACGTGGGCTGCTGGAATATTTCAGAATCAATCTCTGATTCCGAAAATGCCGAAGATTTTTGCGTATTCATTCGATACAGCGACGGATCGATCTCAGTATTCGGCAGATTCGAGGACTCTGTCATTTGGTGGCGGAGCTTTTTTGGATGCTGACGATGCTTCGATCGTACTGCATGAATGGATTCATGCAGTTGTCGACGATTTGAATCCAAGGCTTTGGGGATATGAAAGTAGTGTATTACATGAGGCACTCGCAGATTTTTTTTCTGCTAGTTTACTGAATGACTCTTGTATTGGCGCCTATGATGCTCAAGAGCGACAAATAGATTGTGTGCGTCAGATCAGTAATACAAAAACTTTTGATAAGGATTTTCAGGGGCGGAATCGGCATCTCGATTCTTTGCCACTATCCGGTGCATTCTGGTCGCTTCGTGATCGCCTTGGGGCGTCATTGGTGCACGAGATTCTCATGGAGGCAATTATTCGCTCTCCAAAATCCATTAAGTTGAATAAGTTCTGGGCGATGCTTACGAAGGTCGCAGATAGAATTTCGCATGAACGGCCTGAGTTCGACAAAGTCGTTGAAACGATCAGGTCTGAAGCGTACAGCCGTAAAATCTGGAAGCAGTAATTGCTTAGAATTTCTTCTCGCCAAATTTTTCAACGAAATTGACGAGACTTCGTATACAAACGCCTGATGGTCCCCGTTGAGTGATAAAATCTCGAGGTGCATCGTACCAACCACATCCTGCAATATCGAGGTGTGCCCAAGGTGTCTTATTGTGCACGAAATGTCGTAAGAAAATCGCCGCTGTTGAAGCGCCAGCCTCTTTACCGCCGATATTTTTAAGATCTGCAATATCACTCTTCAAAAGAGACGCGTAGAAATCATCGTAATTCGGCAGCGGAAAGAAATTCTCTTTTACCTCCGCCGATGCCTGGCCAAGCGCAGCTTCCAATTTTTTGGAATTGCTAAACAGACCTGCCGCTGCTTCTCCAACCAACATCGCGCATGCGCCCGTGAGTGTCGCTACGTCGACAACGGCGCGGGGTTGATATTTTGTGGTCGCCCAAAACAACGCATCAGCAAGAATCAATCGGCCTTCTGCATCAGTATTGAGAACCTCAACGGTCTTGCCTGATGCCATTGTGAGAACATCGCCTGGGCGAATCGCATCACCCGAAGGCATATTTTCAGCTGTGGGAACGAGCGCGATAACGTTTGCCTTCACTTGCAGCTCGGTCAGAATTTTAAACGCCGCCAGTACCGATCCAGCGCCAGCCATATCATACTTCATGGTTTCCATCGAGGCGGGCGGCTTCAACGAAAGCCCGCCAGAATCAAAGGTCACACCTTTGCCAACCAGGGCTACAGGTTGGTCAGATTTCTTGGCTCCCCAGTACTCTAATACAATGAATCGTGGGGGATTCTTTGAACCTTGACCGACTCCAAGAACTCCGCCGAATTTATTTTTTTCCAATTCTTTAACCGTCCAGAATTCGCCTCTGATTTTGGACTTCGCAGCTGAATTCTTCATCAGCTTCTCAGCTTCTTCAGTCAGTTGGTCTGGATTCAGGTGGCCACCAGGAGTGTGAATGATACGACGAGCCCAATTAACTCCCTCAGCGATCACCGTTCCACGATGGATTCCTGATTCAATTGATTTCAGATCTTTTTTTGAGTCGACGACGAAATCGATTTTCACTTCGACGCCTTTTGCCTTTCCATCTTCCTTTTCGGATTTGAACCTTGTAAATCGAAGCTGTGAAAGAATTTGGCCTTCTGTCAGGCCTTGCGCAATTTCAGATGCACTGACCTTTATCCCTAAGGGCCAAACAAGGCCGATAGCACTAGATACACCGAGGCCTTTCAGAGCCTGAACAGCGCATGCAGCCAGAGCCCGCAATTGGTGCCCGCCGATCGATGCGGTTTTTCCCACGCCCACAACCAGAACTCGTTTGGTCAAAGGGCTCTGGGGATAGAGTGTCAGCGTTTCTTTGAGTTTCCCTTTGAAATCAAGGGCAATAGTTTTTTGAACCAGATCTCCAAGCTCAGAAGAGGGGAGTTTCCCCAAAATTTTTTTATTTTCATCTACAAGAACAACTAATGCTTCCAGCTGTTTGATCTGGGAGCTCAAAAGAATCGACATGGATTCACTCCTTTTATGGTTCAGACTATAAATGGCGGATTGTCTTCGAAACAAGAAGAATCAGCTTTAATTCGAGAGCATCTGAAAAATTTTAGCGAGGAACTGAGGGGTCTTCAAGACGATCCTCGGGAAGGCTTGCGTTCAGCATAATGATTTCGACTCGTCTATTTTGATCACGGCCTGCGGGCGTCGAATTGTCTGCAATAGGTCGGTACTGGGCGTAGCCTGATGCCGTGAGACGACCTGGAGCAATCCCATAACGTTCAATAAATAGGCGAACTGTCGATGTAGCCCTCAGCGCTGACAACTCCCAGTTTGAATAGAAGATATTTCCAACGATCGGCTGGTCATCAGTGTGGCCCTCCACCAAAATTTGGCGGTCAGTGGATTTAATCATATCGGCAATCAGTTCAAGAACTGGATATACTTGAGGCGAAACTTCCGTTGCGCCTTTCTCGAAGAGGAAACCGCCAGAAATACTGATGATCACTCCTCGAGAATCAATCGTCACTTGAATTGGACTGACATTATTTTGAAAGATGAAATCAAAGCCCTCTTGCATGAGTTTTTTGCGAAGTTCATCAACGATCTCTTGGTTGGTAGCTGAGCGCCTGACGAGAAATTTTGGACTCGCCTCCGGTTCCTGCTGCTGCTTCATGATATCGATTTTCTGAGTTCGAGCTCCACCTTTGCGATGCCCGACGAAGGCTTCTTGCAGGCTTTCGCTGACGTTTTTCAAGCGCGCGAGGTCCTGCTGTGACATGGAATACATAACGACGAAGAAAGCAAAGAGCAGCGTCACCATATCGGCATATGGAATAATCCAACGCTCGTGGTTCTCGTGTTCTTCGTGTTTTTGTTTTCCCACGCTTACTCTTCTTTTGCTTCTTTATCGACGATCGCCATGAGATGAGCAGAGATAATACCGGGCGATGTTCCTTGCTGAATGCCCTTGATTCCAACTTTTACCATTTCAAAATATTGTTCGTCGTGAGCCAGCAATGCCTTTAATTTATTTCCAATGGGCATGAATAAGAGATTTGAAAAGCCGACGCCGTAAACCGTGGCAATGAAGGCCGTCGCGATCCCTGGCCCGATCGCCGCTGGATTGTCGAGGTTTTCCATAACGTGAATCAATCCGAGCACAGCGCCGAGAATGCCGACGGTGGGACAATAGTTTGAGAAGGATCCCCAAAACTTTGCAGACGCTAAATTGTGATGTGATCGATAGCCTGTTCGCGAATCAAGAATGGCTGAGACAAGATTAGGCTCGAGACCGTCAATCGCAAATTTGAGAGCTTCTTTTAGAAGTGGATCTTCGACACTATCTCGCTCTTTCTCGAGGGCGAGAAGTCCATCTTTTCTAGCGATGCCTGCGAGTTTCGACACTTGTTCAACAAGTGATTCGGCATTGTGATGCCCGCCTTTGAAAACAAGGCCAATCATCGATACAGCGCCTTTGACGTTTTCAAATGGCGTTTCGAGCATGGTCGCGCCGAGAGCGCCTCCGATCACGATGATGAAGGCGGCTAATCCAAGGATTGAGTGGAGATGCCCACCTTCAAGAATCATTCCACCGAGTACGGCGCCGATACCGAGGGGAAGTCCGATAACACTCGCTAGTTCCATGTCTTTTATTGTATCAGAAGGGCGGGAAAAATATGCCTTTCCTGCGCCGCAGTCTTTTTTGATGGCTGGTCGATGACGGCGCGCACTATATGATGTAAAGAATTTCGAATGTCCGTTTTGCTGCATGTCAAAGATCTTTCTGCTGTGCGTGGTGGTCAACTCGTTCTTGACGCAGTGACCTTTGATTTGGAAGAGGGTGGCATCACCGGTCTCACGGGGCCTAATGGAGGTGGGAAATCAACACTTCTCGAAGTCTTACTTGATGGACTTAAGGCCAGCGGTGGAAGCTGGAGTTGGACGCGGCCCATTGATATCGCTTACCTTCCTCAGCAGCTTAATCTGAGAAAAACTCTTCCTATTTCAATAGCTGATTTTGTTGAGATGGGAACTTGGGCTCACGGGAAGAAGGCTTCGGCTGCTTTGACGCTAGATGAGTCTTTTAATCTCTTAGACTTGCGTTCAGTTTTGAGTAAGCGAATTTCGGAAGTTTCCGGCGGACAATGGAAAAGAGCGTTAATAGCACGTTGTCTAGTTCAGCCGGCCGATGTCTATTTTCTGGACGAGCCGTTCAACCATCTCGATTTAAAGATTGAGGAAACTCTTGGGCATCGTTTGCAGGAACTCAGCCGTAAGAGTGGAAAAACTTTTTTTATCATTTCTCATGATTGGCATGCCATGGATCACTTTTTTGACCGCTTGATTTTGTTGCATCAGAAAATTCTCGCGGTGGGTTCGGTGCGTGAAGTCAGTGATGTTTATATGAATTGGAGAGATCCACGACATCATCAGTGGATGCATGGAGATGCTCGTGGAGACTAGCTCACTGCAACAGGTTTTGGAGGCATGCTTTTGGCTCAGCCTGTTTGCTGCGCCTTGGGGAACATTTTTGGTTTACCGGCGTTTAAGTTATTTTGGCGATGCTGTCGGCCATTCATCACTTTTGGGGGTGGCAGTCGCTTTCCTCGCCTTTGGACTTTCGCCCTTCGCTTTGGCCATTGGAGCGCTTGCTTCCGTGATGTTAACAAGTTTCTTGCTGCAGATTCTCGAAAAGAAGGGGCGAATTCCCGCAGATGTCGCGTTGACCGTGACGTATTCTGGTCTTTTTTCGTTGGGACTTCTCGTCTTAGATCATTCTAAACAGCATATTGAGCATTTTCTTTTTGGCGATATCTGGTCTTTAGACAGTCGGATGTTGTGGTTTTTAAGACTGTGGGCCGTGCTGGTTTTAGGATATTTAATATTTTGGTGGAAGCCGCTTTGGGCAACTGTTCAGGATCAAAGATTCGCGAAGCTTTTAGGTTTTTCAACGCGTTCTGTTCAGGTGATGTTCCTTGTAATTACTTCAGTTTCAGTTGTCGGGGTCATGCAAACTGTTGGAATTGTTCTGGTGACTGCCTTTTTCGTTTTACCAGCAGTGATCACCATGCCGTGGGCTCGATCTCTTCAGTCATTGGTTTGGGGCGCCATGCTCGCGGCTTTGACCTTCAGTTTTTGCGGAGTTCTGCTGTCGCTTCATTTTCATTTAAGCGCTGGACCCTGTATTGCGTTCAGTGGATTTTTGCTGGCGCTTGTCTCGAATGCCATTGCTGCAATTCGAAAGTTTTGAGACAATAAAAAAAGCGTGGGTATTCTTCGAGAGAGAATTGCAATTGATTTAGGAACGGCGTATTCCATCGTGGCTCATGAATCAACTGATGAGTTGTGGCGATTGCCGTCGAGCATTGCCATTGATCGAATGACCGGCCGACCCATTGCGTATGGTGATCGTGCAAAGGTGATGTTCGAAAAGGGCAGTCAGAGTATCGACGTTGTTCGGCCCCTAAAGGACGGAGTGATATCAGATTTTGAAGCGGCTGGTTTGTATTTGAGCTATTTGGTTTCTAAATCTCGCCGAAATCCGTTTGCACTTAACTTCACGATACATGTCTGTGTTCCTTGGGGCGCAACTCCGGTTGAAGTGAAATCTTATATACACAGGCTCAATTCATTTCGGACTCAGGTGAGGATTGTGCGAGAACCATTTGCTGCAGCCCTCGGTTGTGGTGTCGATATTCTGCATTCGGATACTGCGACAGTGATGGATATTGGTGGTGGCACGGTAGAGATATCCACGATGGGGCATGGATGTATGATCCAGTGCACATCGACTCGCGAAGCTGGTCATGCCATGGATCAGTTGATCGTGGAAAAGATTTTGAGGCACAAATTTTTTGAAGTCGGTCTCAATACCGCTGAAGAAATGAAGATGAAATATGGTTCAGTCGAAGCGCTTGAGAAGGAAGAAGAATTCGAGGTGCGAGGCATTGATCGGAGAAGCAGAGGACCTAGCAGAATTGTGATGACCACTGCAGAGCTTCGCGAATTTATTGAGCCGATGATTGAACATATGGAGTTAAGATTGACTGATCACTTGCGGCATTTGCCGACTGAACTCCGAAAGAATGCGGAAAATTATGGGATTTTTCTTGTCGGTGGCGGAGCGCATCTGAGGGGATGGAAAGAGAGACTGGAAAAACGATTAAGTCTTCGCGTTTTATCCCCTGAGAGTCCCCAATTGGCGGTGATTCGCGGACTCAAAAAAATCATCGATCATCCGCGAAAATATAAGTCCCTTATTCAGGTCTCTGAAAATTCTTAAGGGGTGGTTATGTTAAGGTGTACTAGCTGCCGCAGGGCTTTCTGTAGCGACCGCCCGAGGCCTGAGAGCTTCTTCATCTGTGAGTAGGCGTCCGCTTCGTTCAAATTCTTCCCACTGTCGTTTCGCAATCTCTGGGTTGTAAGCCGCTACCATTTTATCAGCAGATCCGATACGAAATCCATAAACGTCTATGTGTGGAAGTTGTCGGCGAACCTCTTCAAGAACCGAGCGATTATGAGCCAATTTGTCATCTGCAAAGACGACTCTCTCAAAGCCCGGGAGATATCCATTATATCCGTTAGCTGGATTCAGTAAGAAAGCGAGCACTCGTCCTTTTTGATTGCGAGGTCCTATGAAGACAATACCGCCGGCGATCAAAATTGGATCTACGAATTGAGGATTTCTTATCTCAATCTGTTTTGCTCCACCGAATGGATTTCTTCTGGAGAAATCTATATCTAGAGATCTCAGTTGTCTTAATGTGGCCTCTGCAAGCTCAGCAGGTCGTGACGTAAGCGCAATTGTTCGAATATGGTCACTGAGTCTGGTGAAAATATTGATCAGATTCGGAAAGATAAATGGCTCAACAGGCTTTACTTGCGTCGCTCGCTGTACTCTGGTCCACATGGCAATCGCTCTCGCAATGGCGTCATCTTTTGGGAGCCCGTCGTTAATAAATATGGAAACCATCGCGCCATACCATTCATCAGAGCCTAATGTTTGAACGGGCCGAATGACTGTATTGTCGAGATCCTTGACATAGAGAGTATTGTCACCGAGTACAGCAATGGTTGCAGCGCACGAGGGAGCCTCAGTAATGCGATTTTTGTAAAGGTCCGCTTGACCTGTGCTTGAATCGCAAAATCCTGCTTTGATAATCGATAGACCGAAGAAAAAACTTAAAATAAGAATTCGATTACGCGACTTGACGCTTGTCATTGCGTCTTTCATTTCAGTGTTTTTCATTTTGTTACAGCCCCCCCGCTAAAAAACTTCCCTCAAGTTCTCTCAATCACAAGTACCGAGCCTCTTTAATATCGCAATATGAGACTTCAATGCACTAAAAAAGTGAGGGCGTTCATGGTAGGGGAGTCCATATTCTAAGGCTGTAATTTTCACGATGGGTGAGAGAGCCCGGTAATGTATATGGCAGATCTTCGGAAAAAGATGATGCTCGATTTGAAAGTTGAGCCCACCAAATAACCATTCTGCGATGCGACTTTGTGTCGAGAAGTTTGATGCAGTTGAAAGCTGGTGAGTCCACCATGAGCCTAAAATTGTATTCTGAGTGTCAAGCTGCGGAAAGTCGGGTCCTTCAACCAAATGGCCCAATTGAAAAACGATAGCGAGACAAAATCCGGCTACTAAATGCATGGCTAAAAATCCTGTGAGAACTTGCCACCAAGACTGATTGAGAATGATGAGCGGCAATAGAAGGAATGCGAGATAATAAATGGCCTTAAAAAATATCAGCGTAAAAATCTGAAAGTGAGTTGCAGCAGGAATCTCAAAAATGAGATGTTGTTTACGACGAATTTGTTGGAAATCTTTTCGGAAGACCCAAATCAATGAGGTTAAGCTGTAGAGGAATGGCGCATAGAGATATTGAAATCGGTGAATTTTTCTTTTTGAAGAATGTCGATCAAATCTCAAAATGCCTACCGGATGAAGATCTCCGTCCGCCTCAAAAATATTCGTATACGAATGGTGAATTGTATTGTGCAGAACTTTCCAACAATACATATCGGCACCTAAAAGCAGAAAGGATCCACCCATCAGACGATTCATCCAGTCTGAGGAAGAGTATGCCCCGTGATTAGCATCGTGCCCAATATTGAAACCGATACCAGCAGTTAATGCTCCTAAGAACATCCATAAGATGATGGTTGTGCCATATGAAAACGAACCCAGCAAGATGGCGCTATACGTACAAAAGAAAAGTCCAAGATATACGAAACTCTTGAACAGCATTAACGAATTGAATTTCTTCGAGAGGTTGTTTTTTAAAAAATAGTTATTGATACGATCGCGCAGTTCTTTGCCAAACGCTTCCTCGATCTCCGTTGGTGCGAATTTGATTTTTAGACTTGTTCGCACACCAGACCTTTCAGCTACGACGTAAGCTGTTCTGTCTTTGAAAGTCTCTATGTTTATGTCAGCAAATCAAATGCTTACAAAAGGGTTGGTGCGTCGTTCTGTTCCAATTTTTGTGTCTGGGCCATGGCCGCAAATGACGTGAGTGTCTGGATCGAGTGAATAAAGTCGGTCGCGAATGGATGACTGAATCAACTGCGAGTCTCCTCCCCACAGATCTGTTCGCCCAATCGAATTCAGAAAAAGTGTGTCTCCGGAAAATAAAATATCGTCGACAACGAAGCTACAGCTTCCGGGAGTGTGGCCTGGTGTATGCAAAGTTTTTAGTTTGAATTTTCCAAATTCAAGCTCTTCCTCGTCATGAAGATCTTCTGACCAGGGTGGCAAGGCCTTTAGATTGAATCCAAAAAATTGTCCCTGCATCGGCAGATTCTCCCATAAAAAACGATCTCCTGGGTGAAGCAGAAGCTTTGCTTTCGTAGACTCATGAAGCTCGAGACTGGCCCCCACATGATCGAAATGAGCATGCGTATGAATGATATTTTTCACGGTTAATCCGAGCTCGGTTATTTTTTTGGTGATTTTTACGGCCTCGTCGCCGGGATCAATCAGAAGCGCATCTTTCGTTTCTGGATCCCAAATCAGCGAGCAATTGCATTGGAAAGGCCCCACGGGGAAGGTTGTTCGTTTAAAATGCATAGGATAGATGACATATTCTAAAGCTTCACTATACTGCAACAGATAACATGAGAACACATTCCAAAAGACGACAATCAGGCCGCAGGCATAGACATGGTTCTGGTCATGCTGCGAAGAGAATACAAAACTGGGGGCACCAACAAGAAGTGCATTCTGATTCAGAACACCGGGTGCATGCAAGGGCGCCGAAGGGAGAATCGCTCAATGAGCATTTTGTAAATACAAGCCCAGAGGTGTCTACCGAATATTTTCCTGCGTTGTTTTCATTTTATCCAGAACTCATTGAACGAGTTCCTTGGGTCAGCTTACGCGGATCTGAGATACCTTCCGTGCCCCGTCGGTTGAGTCGTAGTCGGCATCTGTTTGGGAACAATAACGTATTTTTGAAACTTGAAAGCGAAGACTTTCACATCATTCCTGAAAATAAAGCGCGTAAGTTGGAATTCGTGATTGGAGATTCTCTTCGAAAGAAAAAAAAGAAGCTTGTGACGTTTGGTTACGTAGGATCTCCACACTGTTATTCGACGGTTAAGGCAGCGTCTGAGCTTGGTTTGAAATCGGAAGTTGTTTTGCAAAAAGCTCCACTTACAAAAGCGGGAGTTGAAATGGTCACAGCCATGCGAAATCTTGGTGCGACTGTGAGGCTAAGATCTAGTCGCACGGGCTTGATGATCACCGCAGGTTGGAAGTGGCTGTGCTCAAGAATTTTTAGAACTGAACTCATCGCTCCCGGTGGCGTAAATGGTTTGGGTTGTCTCGGTTATGTCAGTGCGATGCTTGAACTAAAATCCCAGATCGATGATGGGCATCTTCCGAAGCCTGATTACCTGTTCGTTGCAGCGGGAAGTGGAGCGACGCTGGTGGGGTTAGAAATCGGAAAGCGATTGGCAGATCTCGAATCGGTTAAAATTGTTGGAATCCAAACTTCCGATGATAAAGGTATTCAACTAGAGCGCCTTGAAGCGATGGGGAACAATGCGATTCAGGTTCTTAATCAGGCGTTTTCAAGAAAGATTGCGTTCAGTATTCGCCAAGACGACTTCACGTTGATTCAAGATTATCTTTTTGGTGGTCATGGATTATGTCCTGACTATGTCGCACGTTGGGCCGCTGAATTTGAGGAGCTTGAAGGCAGTGAGCTGGATCCTGTTTATACCGCGAAGGCTCTTTACGGATTGAGCGACTATATCCGAAAGAATTCGATCTCAGATAAGAATTTTCTTTTTTGGAATACTTATTCGCCTTTCAGATTGGGAGATTTGCCTCAACCATGGAATCTGAAAAAAGCTGGTTATCGATTACGATCTTGGATTGTAGAAGAACAGAAAGCTGGCAGACTTCTCGAGCTCGGTAAGATTTGAAACTAAATTAGGTCGATTCGCCGGTAATTATTTTAATTGTATTATCGGCAGAAACAAGGCGAGCCTGGGGCTTTGCGAGCAGAAAGCCTTGCCCGAAATCTATTCCTAATTCGCGGACAACTCGCAGTTCTTCTGGAACTTCGATTCCTTCAGCTACGACTTTAGCATTCACTTTGTTTCCGATGTCTCGAATGGCCTTAAGCAGCTCGACCTTCACTGGATTTTCATGAATTCCACGAATAATTGAGATGTCTACTTTCACGAATTGTGGCTTCAAATTTGCGATGGCCTCTAAGCTTCCGTAGCCTGTGCCAATGTCATCAACGGCCAGGTCAAATCCGAGATTCGTATAATAGGACTGCTCTTGTTTAAACAGAGCGTAGTTTTCAATCGCAAATCGCTCTGTGATTTCAAAAACAATATTGTTGCCACTGAATTTGTATTGCTGAAGCAAATTATGTAAATATTCACCTTTAAATTCAGGATCGTGAAGTGTTGTCGGGAATGTATTGATAAAAAGCTTTTGGTTGCTGCCTAGGCCGCGCGCGTTTTCGATGGCCTTCTTTCTGCAAAGTCGATCCAGTTCGAATGACATTTGGGCAGTTTCAGCAACTGAAAACAAGACAAGCGGGCTTTCCATCGCGCTACCTTTGGGGCCTCGACTCAATGCTTCAAATGCAAAAATGCTGCCGTCTTTTAAATCCACAATGGGTTGGTAGAGCGTTTCAATTCTCTCTTCCATGATGATTTCTTTTAAATTCTCATCAATCTGAATTGAGAAACGCTGTCCGTTGAACGTCGCAATATTTTTTGCTTTTTCAATGAGTCTATAGACCATTCGCTCCGTGGAAAGAAGCGGGTTGTCCATGGCATAGGCGTAGCCAATATCCGCTTTCAGAATTCGTTTGGTATATGGATAAGTAATCTGAAAAACTCGTGCGTTAAGCGCATGTACGAATCGTTCAATCACGCTTTGCAGGTTTTCCATTTTTAAATAATTCGTAAATTCTGGTCGTTGGCCAGACAAGAACAACAAAAACAATTCATCGTGAGGATGTCTCACCGCAAGAATATCATCTTCACGAATCAAAGTTCCCTTAAGGCCTTGGATCGAGACAACGAGCTCGCGTAGAAGCTGATTATAAATGGCGTGTCCATAATCTGACTCAATTTTTCCAAGCTCGGAGGCATCGATAAAGATGAGGCCAAGAGCCTTCTGGCGTGTGAGTATGGATTTCAACTCAGGCATATAATGTGAAAATGTGTACAGGCCAGTATTCTGATCATACTGAGCGTAGTCGCCAGGCGATTGTTGTCCCCTAAGCCCTTCGCCCTTCTTACCAGGAAAGAAATTGAACATGCGTCCCCTCGTCTTTCGAAATCTGGGTTCATCTGCAGTTGCTGCAGAGCTCCCTACACCACACACTATTTTAACTTAGAAAGCTAAACTTTGAACCATCCCCCGACGGTTAGATTTTAATTTTAAGTAATTGATGGGCAGGGGTCAAACCAGATACGATAAAACTGAATTATTTTAGTGATTTGTTTCCTAAAATTTTCTTGAGTGAAAGTTGCGAGATAAAATGACAAAAATTGTAGCTTTAGGTCGACCCATCTTTAACTCTTTGATTCTCTTCGTTTTTTGTTTTTGTGCAGATGAAGTGAACCTTTTTGCGTCTGGGCCGGTGATTGGCCTGAGTGATCTTTTTGAACGGGCTGAAAAAAATGCGATGTTCGAAAAAGATTTTAACGCTTTGCGCAGTTTGGCGAAGGCAAAGCTTTCGGAAGTCAATTCTCTTCGTGTTCTTCCGAGTTTTGATTTGAAGGTCATTGGTGGTGTAATTCCAGATGCAACGGTCGATCCCAATAATGTGAATTCCTTTATCTCGAAAGATCTTGAGAGCGATGACTTCACTTTTGGCGGACTTGGGCCATTTATTAATGTGCAACTGGAAGCGATTCAGCCCATCTATACTTTTGGAAAAATTTCAAATTATGTCGACATTGCCAAGCGAGGGCAATCCTTGGCTGAGGCTGAAAAAAATAAAAAAGTAGCCGAGATTCGATATCTCATTAAGAAAGCGTACTACACTCTTCAGTTGTCTATGGATTCTTTGGAAATCCTGAAAGATGTTGAATCGAAACTAAATGATGCGGCAGAAAAAGTTGAAGAGCTCTTGGTCAAGAATGCAGAGAATGTATCTGAGACTGATCGCCTGAAGATCAAGGTATTCCTGGCGGATGTTAAAAATCGATTGTTGGATGCTGATCGAGCCAACAGACTGTCGCGTTCTGCACTGACTGAAGTTGCACAGCTTCCTCAAGATTGGGTTTTAGATCAAACATCTTTGTCCGCTGAGAAAGTCTCTGATTTAAAAAAAGAAGATTTGATAGCAGCTGCCTTACGTAGAAAGCCAGAGCTTCAGCAATTGAAAGATTTGGTGCTTAATAAAGAATCTGAATACCGCGCGGTACAGGCTGAACTTTTTCCGAGCCTTTTTCTAGGGGGCAAGTTGGAGTACGCGAAAGCTCCTGGAAGAACTGATATCAGCAATCCTTATCTCAATGATCCGTTTAATAACTTCAATTTCGGAATTGTCCTCGGTCTGAAGCAAGATCTTGGTTTTTATCGGACGCTCAAGAAAATGGAAGGGCTCGATGCCGAGCTTCAGAGGCTTCAAAGTCAGAAAGATCAGCTGGAGTTTAAAACAAAGTTGGATGCGGAGAAATCATTTGAAGACGCGTTCTCTGCGATGTCGGCGGTTTCAGTCAATGAAGATGGATTTCGGGCGGCTCGCAGCTGGTTGACCTCAACGGGATTGGCGTTCAATTTGGGAACGGCCGAAACTAAAGATGTTTTGGAGTCTTTTGCCGCCTATTTTAAGGCTCGGTTTGACCTCATTAAGAATCTTTATACTCTCAATACATCCCTGGCAGATCTGTCGCATGTGACAGGATCAGAGATTTTGGACAGGCTCCAGGCTCAATCGGCCTCACCCGCGCATTGATGCCCAAAAAAAACCTTTTGAATTAGCTATTTAGCTCTGCAATGCACCGTTTGGAAAACAACAGCTTAAGTATTGTTTTTTTTGGAGATGCTTACTAGAAAGAGCCGATTATGACACAAAATTCGACCCCGAATAAAATTCGTTTAGCTGTTGTGGGCGTTGGAAACTGCGCAAGTTCGCTGATTCAAGGCCTTGAATATTATAGTCGTGCGAGTGAGGCTGAGAAGAAAGAACATATTGGCCTCATGCATTATGACCTTGGTGGCTATAAGCCAGAGTCTATCCAAGTTGTTGCGGCGATAGATGTAGATGAGCGCAAGGTCGGTCAGCCCCTTGAGAAGGCAATCTACGCACTGCCAAACTGCACCAAGAATATTGTCGATGAGGTTTCTGCAACCGGCGTGACCGTGCAAATGGGACATGTGCTCGATGGCGTTGCTGCTCATATGGCAAATTATCCTGCTGAAAGATCGTTTAGAGTTTCGAAAGCCGAGCCTGTCGATATTGTTAAAGTGTTGAAGGATACGAAGGCTGATGTGATGGTTTGCTATCTTCCAGTAGGAAGTGAGAAAGCTGTTCGCTTCTATGCTCAGGCTTGTTTGGATGCGAAAGTCGGTATGGTAAATTGCATGCCTGTCTTCATTGCTTCGGACAATGAATGGGCCCAAAGATTCAAGGATGCTGGCGTTCCAATTGTTGGAGACGATATTAAGAGCCAAGTCGGAGCGACAATCGTTCACCGCGTGTTGACGAAATTGTTTAGTGATCGTGGTGTAAAACTCGAGCATACCTATCAATTGAATACTGGTGGAAATACCGATTTCTTGAATATGCTTAGCCAAGAACGTCTTAAGTCTAAGAAAATTTCTAAGACTGAAGCTGTACAGAGCCAATTGTCGACTCCTTTGGCACCAGAAGATATTCATATTGGCCCGTCAGACTATGTTCCGTGGCTCAAAGATAATAAGCTTTGTTTTTTGAGAATGGAAGGCGCTGGCTTTGGTGGAATTCCTCTTCATCTAGAAATGAGATTATCAGTTGAAGATTCTCCAAATTCCGCTGGCGTTGCTATCGATGCAATTCGATGCATTAAATTGGCTTTAGATCGAAAGATTTCTGGCCCGCTTAAGTCTATTTCCTCGTATACGATGAAGCATCCTATTGTTCAGTTTTCCGATGCGGATGCTCACGACAATGTGGAAGCATTCATTGCCGGTAAACTCGATACCTGATTTGTGAGTTCACCAGCGCTTAATCGTCATGATGAATCTGTTAACGCAGGCAAACTGCGAGGAACCAGCCTCATCAGTGAATCGATTATTCGCTGGTGGATTTTTGAATTCATGCAGCCGCTCGAAACATTTTTTGTTGAGCGCCGAGTTCATCCCAATACACTTACTTCTGTTGGACTTTCTTTAACCATTCTTGGTGCGATTCTGGTTGGCTCGGGTCATTTGATTTGGGGTGGCTGGACGATTATTCTCGCGGGCTGTTTTGATTTTTTTGATGGCCGTGTGGCGAGACGGACGAATTTAGTCACGAAGGCGGGTGGCTTTTACGATTCGATTCTAGATCGTTATATGGATTCGGCCGTGTTCTTTGGTCTGATTTTCTATTTTCGAAATCACTGGTTTCTGTCGGTTGTTTTGCTGGCCTATTTAGGAACTATGTTAACTCCCTATATTCGGGCAAAAGTTGAAGCATTGGGAATGGAATCAAAAGAGGGGATGATGCAGCGGCCAGAGCGTGTGCTTTATATTGGCCTTGGTTCAGCATTCTCAGGGTATTTAATGTGTTGTTTGTATCCATTCTATCCAAAGGGTGTCGAGGTTCCTCCGTTTCTCTTGATGCTCTCCGTGAGTGTTGTTGCTGTGATGTCAAATTTGGCATCTTTTCAGCGGTTCAAGGGTGCCTTTGATCAGTTGAAATCAAAGTGACCTTCCCTCTCGCTATTTTTCGTTGAGGTCGCTTCAACGGATCGTTACTGTAGCTATATGAAAATATTAGTTGTTCTGCTGATGTCATTTACAGCCAACTCGCTTTGCGCAGCTGATGCACCTGCAACAGAGGCAACAAGTTCGAAGCCTGTCGAAAGCCGATCTTTGAGCAATACGGGGCCGTCGAATTCAGACACGGCGTATGCCGGATCGAAGATTGTTTTCGTTTCTCAAACGCCGAAACCACGATCTGCGACGGAGTTCATCATCAATAATATTATCCGAGTTGAGAAGTTGTTGGCCGATATGAAGACCGATGCAAAGTCTGTTTCGGTAAAGGATCCGGAAATTAAACGCGTTGTTTCGTCTGTTTTGGATCTGACGCTTTTAGGCCGCGAGGCGCTGTCGACGCACTGGGAAGAGCTCGGTAAGACGGCTGCTGGAAAAAAACAGCGCGGGCGTTATGAGGAGCTCTTTCATTCATTGGTTGAAGAAAATTATCTGCAGAAAATCAGACACTATATTGGCGGTGGACATCATATTCATTTTACTGCTGAAAATCCGGCAAAAACTGGTGTGAAGGTGATGGCGAGAATCATGAAGGCGGACGTTGATGTGATTGTAGAGTTTGATGTCGTACAAGACAAAAATGACTGGCGAGTGGTCGATACTAAGCTTGATGATACGTCTCTTGAAGAGACCTATCGCAGTAGTTTCAATCGAATTATTAGAAAAAATGGGGGAGTTAAAAAAGGATTTCCTGAGCTGTTGAAGGTGATGGATAAAAGACTTGCCGAGTTGAAAAAAGGAAAGGCAACTCAGCTGTGATTTATTGCATGCGCAGAGCTGCGATTCTCCTTTTTATATTAATCATTCATAGTCAGTCTGGCACTTGTGAAGTGCCGAAATATTTGCAGGGCTTTTCGCAAAAATCTTTTTACTCTTTAAAAACAGGTAAGGAACGAATTGGCAAGACACAGGCCAACTGGAACTTATCTGGTAAAAATATTCGCTTTATTGAGAACTCAGAGATTGAAATGACTCTCTATAAAAAAGCGGAACATGTCTCGACTTCTATGACAACGATCACAGATTCCGCTCTGAAGATCTTGGATATTGAATTTGTTTTCAAAACGGGCCAATCAAAGATTGTCGTGAAAGGCCATCGCAACGGCAATGAGCTCTCAGTTTCAGCGGCACAGATGGGGAAGAACCAAAAACAAACTCTTCGATTGAAGGAACCTGTGGTTGTCAGTACTACCATTCGACCTTTTTTGGTGATGAAGGGTTTGCCGGAGGTTGCCGCGGAGTATCAGGCATCTTTTTTTGAGCCTTCAGCGTTCGCCATTGTTCCACTGAAAATGAAAGTCACGAAACTATCAGAAGCAAATCGATGGCAAGTCGTTGTGGAATACCTCAATCAATCAATGACGAGCGAGATTGATCAATTTGGCAACTTGCTAAAGGAGAAATCGGACTTTGCAGGATTGCCGGTGATCGCTGAAGTCGTTGATGCGGCTCGCTTTAAGTCAGAGAAATTAACCGGGACTAAAGAAGATCTGGTCGAGCGAGCTCGGGTCAGTTTTAAGAGAATCGATCAGCCAAAATCGTTGAAAGATTTTAGTGTGCGAATTTCTGGAATTGATCTTTCGGTTTTTGAATTAACTCGTCATCGCCAGAAGTTGCGTAAGAATTTATTGTTTGTGAAGGTCGAAAATTTGCCTCAGAAAGGTCTTTCAGTCGATGCGATAAAAAAGAGAAATGATCTTCGTTCGAACTTGCTCGCTGATGCCCAAACGCCGGTAAATGATCCGACGATCCAGGCTAAGGCGAAGGAAATCGTGGGATCCGAGCAGGATGTCTGGCAGCGGGCACTGAAGATTCATGAGTTTGTTTTTCGTTATTTGGTGAAAGAGCCTACGATTTCTATGCCTAACGCGTTGCAAGTTCTGAAATCGGGTAAAGGGGATTGCAACGAGCATGCGGCTCTTTATACGGCTTTAGCACGAGCAGCTGGTGTGCCTACACGAACTGTTGTGGGCTTAGTCTATAGCGATCATTTTTATGGGGACCCGGGTTTCTACTACCATGCGTGGGTTGAAGTAAATACCGGAAGCTCCTGGGTTGCGATTGATCCAACGTGGAATCAGATTCCGGCCGACGCGACTCATATTGCTTTTGTCGATGGTGGACTCGATAAGCAACTTCAGATTACAAGCCTTATGGGTAAAGTTAAGTTGCAACCGTCTTGAAAGCAGGACTCTCATGCGTGCAAAAATAAAGGCATCATTTGAATGCTCTAAATGCGGAGCGGCTTACGCAAAGTGGGCGGGACAATGCACAAGCTGCGGTGAATGGAATTCGGTCGTAGAGATTTCAAAAGCTGGGCGTGCTGGAGAGTCTCTAAAAAGATTAAGCGATGTTCTTGATATCGATGAACTTCAACGGATTCCAACAGAAATTGCATATCTCGACCGAATTCTCGGGGGCGGACTGCCTCGAGGGACAGCTGTTTTACTTGCGGGAGAGCCGGGCATTGGAAAGAGTACATTGCTTTTTCATATGCTTTTAAGGCAGAAGGCCACGGCCGTTTATGTTTCTGCGGAAGAATCTGTTGAACAGGTGGCTCAGAGATTCAAGGTTTTGGAGAAACCAAAATCTGCAGAACTCTTTTTAGTTTCTGAGAATCGAGTTGAAAAAATATTGGAACTAATGGATCAGCACAAACCTCAAGTGATGGTTCTGGATTCCATCCAAATGACTCTTTCGGAAACGATGGAGAGAAGCAGGGGTGGCGCAGCGGCGATTCGGGATATTTCTGAAGCTTTGGTGTCTAAGGCGAAGCAGTTGGGTATTACTTTCTGGCTGGTCGGGCATGTGACGAAGGATGGTGAAATCGCTGGTCCGAAAATGCTCGAGCACCTTGTGGATACTGTTGTGACTTTTTCAATGGCCGAGGATCATCGATTGAGAATTCTTCAGGCGCAGAAAAATCGCTATGGCCGATCTGGTGAAGTGGTTTTGCTTGAAATGAGTGATAAGGGGCTACAAGAAAGCGAGGCTTGGAATTCATTTTGGGTCGAGCGCGAGGGCCAGTCTATTTCCGGATGTGCGTTGACGACTACTCTTCTCGGAAGCCGTATAGCGTGCGTGGAAATTCAAGCGCTGGTTGTGGATTCTTATTTTCCTTCGCCGAAACGGAGTGCAACAGGATTTGATCACAATCGGCTTCACCTGATTTTGGCTGTCCTCGAGAAAAGGTTGAAAATTCCGTTTTCTAAACAGGATGTCTATTTAAACGTTGTCGGCGGCTTGCGAATTTCTGATCCAGGAGTTGATTTGGCCGTCGCAGCTGCATTGGTTTCCGCACATTCAGAAACGCCCGTTCCAAAGGGGAGCGTTTTTTCTGGCGAGCTCGGACTGACCGGCGAGCTTCGACTGATGAGCGTACTTGATGACCGGCTTCGGTTTGCCGAACAGATGCAACTTAAAATATTTGTTGGACCCAAGGCTCCAAGTGCTAAGCATTCCTCAAAAATTTCCTACAAGCCGTGCTCCACTGTTGCTGAAGCACTGTCGATGCTTTTTTAGAGCAGCGCCAGTCTTTAGCCTCTGTTCTCGGCCAGCCTATCAGATCGGTGAACGCTTCTTTGGTTGCACGCTAAGACTTTCTTTCTCATTCGGATTGTTTTTGGAGTGACTTCAATCCACTCGTCTTCATCAATCCATTCGATACAATCTTCGAGAGTCATGGCACGCACCCCTTGAAGGTGAACAAGAGCTTCAAGATGAGAGGCTCGCATATTCGTGAGTTTCTTTTCTCTCACGATATTTACATTGAGCTCTGCATCCTTATTGGATTCTCCAACGATCATACCTTCGTAGACTTTAATTCCAGGCTGAAGAAAATAGATGCCGCGATCTTCAAGGTTGCGAAGAGCGTATTCAGTGACGTCACCATTTCTATCGGCAACGATCGCGCCGTTCACTCGGTGCACAATATCACCCTTAAATGGTTTGTATCCCGAAAATTCAGTGCTCATGAGGCCTTCACCTCGAGTGGCGCTGAGATATTTCGATCGAACACCTAAGAGCCCGCGTGTCGGAATCTCAAAGACGAGACGAACGCGATTTGACAATGTTTGCGCGTCATAACTGAGCATCACAGCTTTTCGTTCTTGAAAAAGTGAAGTGACTCCACCTGTCGCCGTTGAAGGAAGATCAAGATGCACGCGCTCGAAAGGCTCCAACATCTGTCCGTCGTCTCCTTTTGTGAAAAGGACAGTCGGTCTACCGACCATAAATTCTTTACCTTCGCGTCTCATCTGTTCAATCAAAATCGAAAATTGCAATTCGCCTCGGCCGAGGACTCGGAAAACGTCGGGTTGACTGGTTTCCTCAAACCGTAACGCCACGTTCTGTCGAACTTCTCGAAGCAATCGATCTCTGAGTTTTCGAGATTGAAGCGGTTCGCCATCTTGCCCGGAGTATGGAGAATTATTGACGGAAAATAGCATCCCGAGAGTGGGTTGCTCGACCTCAATGCGGGGGAGGGGAACGGTATCTGGATTGTTTGAGACAGTGTCTCCAATCTCAATGTCTTCAATGCCAGCAATTAATCCGATATCGCCTGCTTTTAACTCAGCTACAGCAACCTGTTGAAGGCCTTGAAATGTCATCAGACTTGAAACATTGAATCCTTCTTTTGTGTTGTTTTTTCCAATACGTGTGAGTCGATCGCCTTGCTTCACCAATCCACAGTTCACTCGGCCTACCGCAAGTCGGCCGACATAGTCTGAATACGAGAGATTTGAAACCAATAACTTAAAATCATTGCCCTCAAGAATTTTTGGACTGGGCACTCGATCCAAAATCAATTTAAACAGAGGCTCTAGTGTTCCTGTTTTTTCTTTGGATACCATCGCCGGAATATCATCAAAGTTTAAAGTGCACCATCCCTCACGGGCACAGGCATAGACGATCGCGAAATCCGCTTGTTCGTCGGACGCTCCAAGTTCGATAAAAAGATCGAAGGCTTGGTCGATGACTTCTTTGATTCGCTGGCCTCCTTCGCATTCTTTTCTATCGACCTTATTGATGACTAAGATGATTTTAAGACCTTGCCGCAAAGCCTTTTGAAGCACGAATCGTGTTTGAGGCAGTGGCCCTTCAGCAGCGTCAACGAGCAGCAGGGCTCCGTCGGCCATGCCGATGATTCTTTCGACTTCTCCGCCAAAGTCCGAGTGGCCGGGAGTGTCGACGATATTGATCTTGGTATCGCCATAAATGAGCGAGGTATTCTTCGCCATGATCGTGATTCCGCGCTCGCGCTCAAGATCCATCGAGTCCATGACTCGATCTTCAACAGCCTGATGCTGTTTAAATGTTCCAGCTTGACGAAGCATGAAATCAACTAGGGTGGTTTTTCCGTGGTCAACGTGCGCGATAATACAAATATTTCGAATGGAATCCATGATGAGTTACAACATGACATATCTCGTACCTAAAAGTGTAGGTGATCATCCCTGTTTTTGCGGACGTGGATTCTGAATTCAGGTAACGTTTGCCAATCTATGCTGATTCATTCGGGAATTTTCATACTCTCACTCATTTGTTCGGCCGGTTGGCCCCAAAAATCCTGGCAAGTCGTGCTTCCCCGGGAGGCGCAATTCGATGAATCCAAGCTGGAGCCGGTCTTGGACTATAGCTTCCAAAAAATGCATGAAAATCGTAGTGGCCGACGTACCGATGCGTTGTTGATTGTTAAGGATGGTTCGGTCATCTTCGAACGCTACGAGAATGGTTTTTCGCCGTCCAGTAGGCATCTGACATGGTCCATTTCTAAGACTATTTCGGGATTGCTGGCGGGTATAGCGGAGAAAAGGGGATTCATTCGCCGAAACGATCAAGTGTCGAAATATCTCCCAAAAATATTACGTGAAGATCAAAAATCGATGACGGTTGAAGATCTCTTGTTTTGGTCATCTGCGATCGAGTGGTCTGAAACCTATGAATATCTCCCCCTTTTTTCGGACGTTATTGCGATGTTGTATACGGCGGGCTTTGAGGATATGGGGCGCTATGCTTTGGGTCTTCCGCTGGTGACTAAGCCTGGCCATCGCTGGAGCTATTCGAGCGGAGACAGCGTTCTGCTCATGAAGGTTTTGCAGGCGGCTGTTCCGCATTATGCAGATTTTCCGTGGACGCAATTGTTTGATAAATTGCAGATGTCGACGGCTGTTTTTGAGAGAGATGCTCAAGGTGTCTTCGTTGGTGCTGGATATTTTTACTCCTCGGCTCGAGATCTGGCTCGTGTCGGATATCTTATTTTGAGAAACGGGGTGTGGAATGGAGAAAGCTTACTTCCTGAGGACTGGATTAGTTATATTTCGAAGCCGCCTCAATCTTATACTGAGAATAAGGTCTTTGAGGATTCCAATCAAAGTTATGGTGGTGGGCAGATCTGGTTGAATTATCTGGGGCCGACAATTTCTTCAAAATTGAGATGGAAAGATGCTCCGCCAGATACCCTGGTTGCGATGGGGCATTGGGGGCAGTATTTGATAGTGATTCCGTCGCTCGATCTAGTCATAGTTCGTTTTGGAGATGATCGAGATAGGCGTGTTTTTGATCTGAACTATTTTGTGTCGGCGGTGGTCAGCGGAGTTCGGGGTGTGAAAGCATACGAACGGACGGTGAAAAAATGAAACGTTTAAAGATCGCGCTTGCTCTAGCAGCCGTCTCGCTTGCGATTTATATTGGATTTTATTTCAAACATTTTTATCGATTTCCGTTTATTGTCTCTCGATGGTATGCGAAAGAATTCTGTTCGTGCATTTATGTGCTCGAACGTGATGAGCAATTTTGCCATGAGCGAGTTCGTCAGTGGATACCGATTCAGGACGTGCAGATCGATCATTTGAACAAAAAAATTGCTGCAAAAGGTTTTTGGATTTGGTCGAAGGCTCAGTTCGAGGGGCCTCGATATGGTTGCCGACTTGTGGAGACGAGAGCCGTTCCATAGATTTGGTGGTCGAGCGACTAGACTGTGTCTGACTTGAATGAGCTGATCAAAAGGGGTGTTTCTTTAGAAGTTTTTCTGCTTAGAGTGTTGGCTTGAAAAGGCCCTGGTCATATTCGGTTATTCTTTCAATTCTCTTGTCGGTTGTTGTATCGAGCTCGGTTAGTTCGACGTCGGTCTTTCCGGCAATGGACTGTCGAGCTGCACTCAAGGCGCTCGCCGGATGGCGTGATCTGCGATTGGTTATGGAGGGACTAGATATCACAGCGGAAGAGGCATCCGAGGTTGTGAGGAACAGGCTTCAGTTTGCGCTTGGTGAACGGCCTACAATATCGAGTCAATATCGTGGACTTAGCGCCAGAACATATCCGCCTTTCACAGCGGAAACAAAATTGCTCAACAGAGCTTTGGCGGCTGGTGTGCAAATTCTAGTGGATGCTCTTCAGAAAGAATATTCGTTGAACCGCTGTTTTTTGACGTCTCTTCGGCGTGGCAAGCAATTTGCCGATCTTCATATAACGACACATGCCTTTCGCGGATTTATTTTTGCAGAACTCTCACATTTGATGAAAACAACGTTGAGAGATCATCGTCATCTAGTTCTTATTTCTGATGACTTTCCGCTATCAGATTTTCCGTTGTTAGATATTCCGAGATCTGAGAATTCTGCGATTCTTTATTCTGACTGGGGCGAGTTACCGATCCCTATTCATGTCAACCGCGTTCACCTCACTGGAGGATGTGCAGGGTGCTGTCTACTCAGGACCTTACGTGATTGCATTCATGCCGCTCTGCTGTGGCGAGATCAGACAGATTTGACCGTGATCCTTCACTCGTCAGCAGTTTGGGGCGGCTTTATCCAGCAAGGCATGAATTTTCGTCAAGCTGTCGAAGCTGCAGAAAAAAATCATGATATCACACTCGCCAGAAAAATTGTGCACACGTTGCTGACAAAGAATGATTTTCTCACGGGCATGCCATATTTTTCACCCCATTTTTTTAATATCGATGACGAGATTCAGTGGCTAAAAAATGAGAGAAAAGGCTTTCAAGCAGTTCTCATCCGTGCTTCAAATCTGAAAACTGTTCGATTGATATTTGCTGTTGATTAGTCTCTTAAAAAATTTTGTCCAACCCGTTGAATGTGATCTTTGAGCTCTGAATTTTCAATTTGATGAAAAATTGAAAGATCAACTTTGTAAGGCAGAAGTAATTCATCAATTTCATTCTGAATCTTTAATAAATCTGATAGGCCAAGCGAGGGTCCAATCAGTGTGAGATCGATGTCAGAACCTAATCGGTAATTCCCTTTTGCTCGCGAACCATAGATAGTGACTTCGTCGATCTTCGAAAAACGAGTGAAGAGTGCCCTTAATGCTGAAAGAGTCTCGGGGCTCAGCCCGAATTTTTGCACGGATTCATTCATTTTTGAGAAATCTTGGTCATGGTTTTTAAAAACGAATCAATTGACTGAAAATATTGGGAACAGATTTTTTCAATTATCTCTGATGCAACTTTTTTATTATAGGTGTGGGAGGTTTGGTTACGGCTTTTTATCATTTCCATCCACGCATCGCCGTCATTAACGAGTCCCTTATTGAAAGCCTCACGACTAGCGTCGCGTGACCCAGTGATAAGCTCAGCGCCTCCTTGAAAATCAAAGTAATCTTTCATCACATTCCAAGCGAGCTCATGAGTGAATTCAAATGCCTGAATGAGCCCTTGTTGCTCAAGATCAGAAAGCTTTCGCTGCTGAGATAGGGTAACAGCATCTTTGAGCTGCTCATGTGCAGCTTCGAGGTTCTTAAGTCGTTGCACCCAACGAATATCACTTTGTTCTGTCGACTTTGCCATTTGCTATAAAATTACTATTTCGTTCTCGATAGGTACACATATTTGGCTTTTTGAAGGGGCATTAGTCGGGGTGGTTAAAACCGTCGCTGACGGCTTTAGGCCCCCAAAAACGCCCTATAAATGGCCTTTTCATCGGTTTATAGCCTTGCTATTCATCCGCCTGCTTTTGGAGGTAAAATAGGACGTGCGTTTTTTATTCATGATTGGCCTTCTTTTGGGGACGGCCCTGGGGGATCTTTTTGCAAGGGAGGCTCGTTACAACGAGCTCGAGTATCCCACTGAAATGAAACTCAAGGTCGAGTTTTGGAAAGCGATCTACACAAAATACACGACACGTCAGGGCCTTTTGCATGATGCCGAAGATTTAAGTGTGATCTACGACGCCATTCAATTGCCCTCTGATGGAAGTACGATTTCTGCCGACGAACTTCGTTATCATATTCGAACTCAACTTTTTGAAATCGTGAGGCATCAGGGACAGAATCTCACGGAAGAGCAGAGAAAATTGCTGAGCCGTTTTCCGGCGGGAACCACTCGAGCGCGTTTGATTCAAGCGACTGAGAATATACGATTTCAATTGGGGCAGGCAGATCGATTTAAGCAGGGGATTATTCGGTCGGGCGCATACCTTCATCATATTGAAAAAATCATCGCCGATATGGAATTGCCTGATTTCTTGAAATATTTGCCTCACGTTGAGTCGTCTTTTCAGGAGTTTGCGTTTTCAAAGATCGGTGCCGCTGGACTGTGGCAGTTAATGGAATCAACAGGTCGAATGTTTAATCTTCGATCTGACTATGCGGTTGATGAGCGGTTAGATCCCTGGCTTGCAACTGCGGCGGCGATGAAACATTTGAAGCGAGATCACGCGTATCTTGGGCGTTGGCCACTGGCCATCACAGCCTATAATCATGGCCCTGGTGGAGTGAAGAAAGCCATGCAAACTTTAGGAACTGGCGATATTGCAGAGATAGCGTTTCGTTATCAGAGCCCTTCATTTGGATTTGCCTCTCGAAATTTTTATGCTCAGTTCCTGGCCGCTGTGGAAGTGGCGAGCAATTATAAAAAATATTTTGGAGAATTGCCTGTCTTGTCGACGCTTGAATTCGACACTGTGCGTTTGAATAAGCCAACGTATTATAAAGATTTTGCAAAAAATTATCGCTTTACGCCCGAAGAGTTTAAGATGCTCAATCCGGCTCTGAGACCTCCTGTTTTGCAGAATTCACGCGCAATTCCTTCGGGGATGAGCATCCGAGTTCCTCTGAAGTCAAAGAAAGCCGAACCTGTTCAAATTGCGTCGATTGAAAAAAAATCTCGGATTAGAGTCACTGAGCCAAAGAATTTTGAATTGAAGCAAGTTCCAGAGATCAAATCTGTTAGCCCGGTGCCCGTGGCCATGCCGCAGGTGAGCTCGCAGTTATCACCTTATCGAGTGATGGATGCAAAAGATGGGAATCAGGGTTGGATTCGAATGGAGATCAATGAAACCGTCAGTCAAGTGGCTGATTGGCTTGAAGTGGATCTTGCGCAAGTCAGAGATTGGAATGGCTTAGGCCCTGACGAGCAAGCTCGATTGGGACAAAAACTTCTGATCAAATTCAGAGGAAAAACGATTCCACAATTTGAAACTGCTCGCAAAGAGTATCACCAGAAAATCAAAGAAGATTTTTTCTCTCAATACGAGGTTTCTCAGCTGTCTGATTACCAGGTGAAAAAAGGGGAGAACCTCTGGTCGCTATGTAATCAAAAATTTGAGATTCCTGCGTGGTTATTGCAGGAGTACAATCCAAATATTTCGGTGGCCGAGATCACTGCAGGGGCTAAGATTAAAGTTCCTGTTCTTCGAGAGAGAGATCTCTCAATGGCAAACTCAAACTAAAAAATCAGATCATTCTCTATGCAGGCGGGAGCATGGCTTTCAGCTGATCATTTGTGAGCCAAACAGTGTTATTGTCCGACGCGTATCTAAATCCATCGGGTAAACGTCGGCCTTGATAATGACCATGCGGAAAAAATGAAAACTCAGGTTCGACAACATACCGATCATCAATTTCAACCGCATGACGGGCTTCATCTTCTGTAATCATCACTTCATGAAGCTTCTCACCGGGCTGAATTCCAATTTTTTTGATGCGAGCCTCAGGGGCCAATACTTTTGCAAGGTCCGTGATTTTCATGCTAGGCAGTTTTGGAACAAAAATTTCTCCGCCTTTCATGATTTCAATGGATGAAGAGACGAATCGTACCGCCTGATCGAGAGTGATCCAAAATCTCGTCATTCTCTCATCGGTAATGGTGACTTCTCCTGTTTTGAGTTGTTCTCGAAAAAGTGGAACAACTGATCCTCTGGATCCGACGACGTTTCCGTAGCGAACGCAGCCGAGGAGTGTCTTCTTCGGTCCAACATAGCTGTTTGCTTGTGTGACGATGCGTTCTTGGCATAATTTCGTCGCTCCATACAAGTTCACCGGGTTCACGGCCTTGTCGCTGGATATCGCTAATAATTTCTCAACACCGCAATCAATCGCCATATTGATGAGATTCTGCGTTCCAATGATATTGGTTTGCACTGCTTCAAATGGATTGTATTCACAGGCTTCGACTCGCTTCATCGCTGCGGCATGAATGACGATATTCACGCCTCTGAGCGCGCGCTCAACTCTTTCTTTGTCTCGAACGTCACCAATGAAATATCGAATGCTCGGATGATTAAATTTTTTTCTCAATTCAGCTTGTTTCAACTCATCTCGACTAAAAACACGAATGACACTCGGCTTTAGATTTTCGAGAGCGTATTTCAAAAAGGCCTGACCAAAAGATCCAGTTCCGCCCGTTATAAGAATTTTTTTTGTGCTCCAATCTATCATGCATTTAGTTTATCAAATTACGCGGATAAGCCTTTGATTTTTCTTATGACGCAGTAATCATTGCGTCGTGAAATAATACTTCCGTTAAAAATCAAAATGACATTAGGAGTCATGGGGTATCACTTGTTAAGCTGAGAAAAGTGCAAGCAACTCCTATTATTTTTCGTTGTGATGCTTCGACAGAAATTGGTTGGGGACATTTCAAAAGATGTTATACGTTAGCGGAAGTCGCCCAGCAAAGTGGTCGTTATAAGGTTCATTTTTTATGTCGCCCATTGCCGAAGAGCCTCGATAAGAAGCTGAAAGATATTCACGCCTCCGTACAAGTTTTGGATGAGACAGCCACGCTCGAACAGGATTTATCCTATCTTCATTCGATGTTTGATTTGATGACGAGAAAGAATGTTGTTGTGGTGATCGATCACTATGACTGGACAACCGAATGTTTTAAAGCGCTTAAGAAAGATCCGAGAGTCATTCTGATTGCCTTCGATGATGGTTTAAAACGTCATTACGAAACAGATTTTTTAATTGATCAAAATATTACCGCTGAAAAAATATCGCATTCGTCATCTGAGAGCTGTCAGCAATTGTTGGGGCCAAAATACACGATGATTCGTGAGGAAATACATACCCTCAGGCAGTCCCCAACAGAAAGAATGGCTGAAAACTTTCAGTTTTTGATTACGCTTGGCGGTGGAGATCGATGGGGGCATTCATTAAAGGCGATTGAAGCTGTTCGCATGACCAATTTAAAGTTCGAAACCCATGTCGTGGTCGGAAGTCAATGGCCTCATATTGAGAAGGCAAAGAGATTGATTGGAAATCATCCACGAATTCATCTTTACGAAGATCCATCGTTTTTTCCTCAACTTTTGGCGCGAGCTGATTTGGCGCTTTGCGGAGGGGGAAGCACGACCTATGAGCTGGCCTATTTGGGCATTCCGATGCTGACGACAACATTGGTTCCCCATCAAACACCGATCGCTAAAGGTTGGGAAGAAGCTGGAGTTTCTGAACATTTAGGCCAGGCAGAGTTCTTAACGCCCGAGATGATTCTAGATCGTTTAACCTATTGGATGGATCGAGATCAGGAGCTTGAGAACCGCGGACTTCTCGCACAAAAAATTGTCGACGGGCGTGGAAAATTCAGAGTTCTTGAAAGGGCCGCAAAATTTGTGCAAGCGAGAATAAAGAATGCTTTGGATGCGAAAGAGGCTCAGTCGCGCCACTGATCGAAGCAGATGAAATTTGGCGACATCTCGTAGTTTAGATCATTCTTCTAACGCAAGTAGCCATAAATTTCTTACACCGGTTTGAGAAAGACGCTTCAAATTCATCCTGAGATCTATCGATCATTTTTCTGAGAGGTCCTGTGCTTAAAATCTTTCTTCGAGAGGCTGGAATTTCTGCGAGTAAAGTCTGCAGCCCACCAGGAACAGACGATTGAATGCCAGCAAGTGCTCGAGCGTAGCCATACACTTCTTGCCGTTGATTCTGTTTCACCCACGCATCGATAAGAATCGATGTGATGTCGCCGATCGCCGAAATACTCATCAAGGGATGTTTTGCTAAAATCTTTCCCCAGGAATCAAAGAAAGGGCCGATTCCTACTAAGAAATCTTCCGAAAGTCTAAGATCTCGGGCATCTCGCAAGGGGTAGTGCCTGTGATTTTCAGTGGCCATTGCAAATTTGTTTAAAGCCCCGGCATATGACAGTTCTGGAAAATCAGAGTTTGGTTGGTGTCCAAGATTGTAGACTTTCTTGATGAATGAGTTGTCCTTTGGGATGGACCAAAGGTCGACGACTCGATCGAGATCTCCGAGATTATGCGCAATGAGCGTCGATGCTTTCAACATTTCGAGATCTGCTTTGTGTGCGATGAGTTCCTTGAAGCAGTTGTTCTGCAGAGACACTTGATTCAGTATTTCGATTTCCAATTTATGCATCTCATCTGAAATGCTTTGAACGCGACAGGCATTCCATGCTGGCAACGCGATGCTAAACCATTCTCCGAGATGCCCAGACAAATGAATTTTTGACTCTGGGCTCGTCAGCCATCTGCGAGAAATTTTTTTTTCGCTCCATCTAAGAAATTCAAAGATCGCTTCGACCATCTGTTGAGTTTCAGTTTTCGATGCGTCTTGCCAGAGCTTAATGCGAATAGTCTGGTCAAGATCCGTCGGCACAAGTGTTGCCACAGTTGCAAAATGCGCTGCGATACACAGCCTAAAATATTCGGCCCGCGATACTTGATCGAGATAGATTGGCGACTGCGGAGAATCGAATTTTCTCAGAATCTCAAGAAATCCGTCTCCCTCGAAGTGATCAAATTGAAAGAGCCACTTCGCGGTGTTCTTGACTTGTGCAATCAATAGCGGAGGTTGGATCCCTCGCCAAGGCCGCTCAGTGGCATCGGTTGTTTGGGTCTGAAGCATCGATGGAACATAACAGGCTCTCTTGAGCTGTCGTCAATTTGATTTCAAAAAACGCTCAATCGCTTCCTTATGTTCGTCATAGGTTTCACTAAAGTGATGAGATCCGTCACGCCGAGAGACAAAATAGACATATTTTGTATCCTGCGGATGGAGTGCGGCATAGATCGAGAGAATTCCTGGATTCGATATCGGCGTCAGTGGAAGGGCCGGAATCTGATAGGTATTGAACGGAGTCTTTCGAAAAAGATGGTCTCTGAGAACTCGTCCACCGAGCGGAAGAATATCATAGACGGCGGTTGGATCGCTCTGAATCCGCATATTTTGTTTGAGACGATTATGAAATGCACTGCTGATGAGTGACATTTCTCCAACAAGTCCTGTTTCTTTCTCGATCACAGAAGCCATTGTGACCGCTTGATGAAAACTCAGATCGCCGGTTCGAGCATCATCCACATAGCTCTGCGGAATTTTTTGCCAAAACATATCAACGAAAATTCTGATGATGGTTCGTGGGGAACTTCCTCGAGGAATATAATAAGTTTCCGGAAATAAGTAGCCTTCCACTGTGGGTGAAGGAATATTCAATTCGTTCATGAATTGAGAATCCCAGCATGTTTCAAGAAATTGCATTTTATCCACGAGGCCCTCGTTGTCGAGCAACTCGGCAATCTGGAACATATTGAAGCCTTCTTGAATCGTGACTCGGTAGAGTCGAACGTGGGATCCGGTGAGCACCTTGATGATTTCCCAGGTGGACATTTCATTGTTGAGTTCGTACTCGCCAGCTTTTAGTTGACCGGACTTTCCAGAAATTCTGCCGAGGTAATAAAAGAAAGGCTCAAGTTCGATCAGCCCTTCGGTTTTGAGTCTGAGAGATACGGCTTTGAAACTCTCACCTGAATTGACGGTGAAACTTAAGAACCGGCGCGAATCCGTCTTCTGTGGTTTCAAGAAATGAAGCGCTCCAAAGAAAAGTGCTGCCGTTGCTATGAGCGCGAATCCTATTTGAAAAAATCGCTTCATCGGTTCATTCCTTCCTGCATTTTTCGATCGCGCATGAATTCTTCAAGAATAACGGAGGCCGCTACGCTATCTTTTTGCGCTTCTCGATCTTTGGGTTTCTTGTGAGCCAGCCTTTTAAAAGCTTCGGTCGTTGACAGAGATTCGTCATATGTAAATACAGGGAGATCAAATTTTTCTTTGAGAGTTTTTGCCCAAAAGAGCGCCGTATCCGTGCTGGGCGTTTTTTTATCCGAGAGCGAAATGGGTAAGCCCACGAGAAAGCCTTCAATGCAGTGTTTGCTGACCAGCTCACCCAATTTCTGAATATCATTTTTGAGAACACTGCGATCGAGTCGAGGCAGGGGAGTGATCCACTGCGTCGAGGGCTCCCATAACGCCAATCCGATGCGTTTTGAGCCCGTATCAAGGCTTAAAATTTTCATTTGAATGACCGATTTGTTCGCCATGATGATCGTATCTTTTTCTTTCTCTCGAAACTGACTTTAGGATACCTTATTTTCTATGCGAAATTCGATTTTTTCATGCCTCTGTTTTGGAATGACAATTATTTTTGCGGGTTGTGGCCCCAAAGCATTTACAAAGGGTGGTTACGATGATCCCAATAAGGTCATTCTGCTGGATGATAAATTTAATGAGAACGATATGCAGCTGATTTCGAATCAACTCGTTGAGTCATTAGAAAAATATCCTGCATTTGAAAAATCTGGCAAGCGACCTGTTGTGATGGTCGGAAAAGTTCGTAATCGAACCAGTGAGCATATCGACGTGAAGAGTTTAACTGACAAGATTCGAACGGCATTGATCAGGTCAGGCAAATTCAAATTTGCTGACAAAGAAGCTCGGGACGAGCTGGCTGAGGAATATGAATATCAGGCGGGTAAATATGTGGATAAATCCACGGCAAAAGCACCCAAACAGACCGGGGTTGAATTTTTAATCACGGGTGATATCGCCAGCAACGTTCAAGAAGTGGGCAATGATAAAGTTGTTTACTATAAAGTGACGTTGAATCTCACAAATCTGGTCACAAATATCATCGAATGGTCCGATGACCGAGAGGTTCGCAAGCGCTATCGAAAACAAAGCGTTGGCTTTTAATTTTTGCAGAATTCAATGCGGCGCGGCATCGCTCAGTTCTGTGTTGTTTGCCTTGCGGCGCTGACGCTTGGCTGTGCAACGCGTTATGAGGACGCCTCGCTGAGATCGTGGAATCTGATGCGGGACCGTCGCGTTGATGAAGCCCTTTCAATCTACGAAAAAGACGTCACTGATGAAGGTGATCAACTTCTTCGTCTCATGGATGAAGGAATGCTCTTGCGTGTCGGTGGTCGATTTGAAGAGAGCAATCAAAAGTTTTTGAAGGCTGCGAAGATCATAGAGCAATCTGGGTATCTCTCGATAGGGGAACAGTCGCTTACTCTCGTGACGAATGAGAAACAGACGACATATCAGGGCGAAGATTTTGAAAAGGTTTTGATTCATCTTTATCTGTCTCTCAATTTTATGGAACTCGCCGATTGGGATGCCGCTCTGGTCGAAGCTCGTCGGGTCAATGAGATACTTTATAAAATGATTTCTGAAGAAAAACGGCCCTATGAGCTGAACGCATTTGCTAAATATGTGGGTGGTGCACTTTTTGAGAATGATAAAGATCTGAATAATGCTTTAGTTTCATATAAATCAATTTCAAAGATAGATCCCTCGCTTTTGCATTCGTTTAAAGCGCTCGCCATGGATCTCGTTCGAATGTCGAAATCCTACGGAACAAGTGACGATATGGACTCTTTGAAGAAACAATATGGTGAAAATCTTGTGGCGGAAGGTTTGAAGACGGCGCAGGAGAAAATGGGTTCCTTGGTCCTTTTATTTGAATGCGGTAAGAGTCCAAAAAAATATTCATCGAATGAATCTCATCGGCCACAGGGTGGTGGGGGAACTTTGCCGGAAATTTTAGTGCCTGTTGCTTACTATCAGAAACGCCACTTTTCTGTTTCTGGCGCAAGTCTCGACGTGAACGGAAAATCCACTCGCTCGGTGATGCTCAATGATATTGAGGCAACTGCATTAAAGCATTTGAAGGATCGAATGGGGCGTGCGGTGGCGAAGGCCTTGTTGACTGCAGGAGTGAAGGCGGGAATTGGGGCAGGTGTGGGCATTCTCACGAACAGTAAAGAACTTGGTTTTCTGACTGGATTGGGATTGATGCTGGCATCGGATGCGGATACGCGAAGCTGGTTGTTATTGCCGGCGCAGCTCCAAGTCGCGAAAATTTTTCTGCCTCCAGGTTCTCAGACTGTGACAATTAAGTATCTCGATCGCCAGGGCGAAGTTCAAGAGTCTGAAAAGATTTCAGTGGCCATCAAAGCCGGAAAAATCACATTCATTCAGCGCCGAAAATTTGATTGAGCGCCTGTTGCGAATGGTTTGTAGTCAGGCTTTTTAAAATTTCCAGCCAAAACGAGCAGTCAGAGAGTGAATATCGTAAGAATCAAAGATTGTATCGTATGTCCATACGAGGCCCATTGTCAGTTTGTCGATGAGTTCGATATCTGCGCCAGCACCGCCAGCGAGCAAAAACTTGATAGAGGTACCGCCCACGTTGGTGATGGCAATTCCTGGGCCAAAAAATGCAAACGGTGTTAAATTTGAATATTGCGTATGGGCGAGAGGCGTCACACTGACGACTGAAATCTTTGGACTCTTAAGGCCCTGCAGAAAATTTGCTTTAATGCCGAAAAGATCATAGGGGCGATAGTCGGCATCGAATCCAAGTGCAAACGAGCTATCCACACGGTTGGAGACTGGAAGTATAGCTCCGAATTGAGCGCCGAATCGAATATTGCCCTCAAGGCTGCTGAAGTCAGCATATTCACTTCCTGGTTTTCCATCGGTGCGAAGTTCTTTCGCTGAGACTGCATGAAGATTAAACAAATGGGCAAAGAAAACCGTCGAGATCAGAAAGAGAAAATGTTTTTTCATAACAATATAAAATCATTGACCTAATCTTTGGCGCAACCTTAAAGTTCAAAGTGTCATTTGGAGGGGTGAGAACTTTTTGGTGTGTCATGTTCGTCATGAATCTGCACAGTTCATTCCCCAGTGATTAGATTGAGTGATTAGTTTTCGTTTGTGGTTAAACATAAACGATAAAAGGTAAGAAGCTCGATAGAGACATCCTCCCCCGAGGAAACGCATGAAAACCAGTCGTCTCTATCGAGCTTTTTCCATTAGAGTTCCTGATTGATACTTCTTAGAGTTTCTTGAAAATCGTCGATAGAGATTTGGCCTTGTCTAAAAAGGTCTCTCAGAGCTTTCATCATTTGCCGTCTGACGAATCGTTTTGGCATATCGTTGTTGAGTTGTCCGAATCTGCGAGGATTAGGGATGATTGCCGCCAAAAAAATCGATTCTTTGAGCGAGAGCTGATTTGGAGATTTCTTAAAGTAATAAAAAGCTGCGTCTCTAATGCCAAACAGTCCACGGCCCCAGTCAATGCTGTTGACATAAATTTCTAGAATCTGAGTTTTCGTAAGAGTGAGCTCAAGCTTTACGGTGATCAGAGCTTCAAAAATTTTGCGCTGAAATGTTCTTTCTGGGCTCAAATAAAGATTTTTCACAAGTTGTTGAGAAATGGTGCTGGCCCCTCTCAGCCTTTCGCCCTCCTCCCAAGATTCTTCGATAGCATCATAAACCTCGATCAGATCCACTCCGCGGTGTTGATAAAACCGACTGTCTTCGAGTGATAGAATAGCCCTCGGCACGAATCTCGAGATTCGCGACAGTGGTTCATATTTGCGATTTTTAGGGCCTGCTAAAAATTTGAATTTCTTGAAATCGCTGCCAATTCTTTCGAGTTCGACTCCCTTCAGCAGCAAGGTCGTATTGGGAAGCAAGCAATAGGTCCCGAGGACGACAGAGATGTCCGCAGCGAAGAGCGCGACTAAAAGAAATAAAAAATATCGAAGCGGCCTCAAAGGCATACTGAATAGACTACAGAACTTTCATAAGAATCGTTAAGCTTTGATTTATGACGACGAAGTTTGGTCCTACCGAGGTCACTGTGACAGAAATCTCTCGCATTCATGAGGGACAACTTGAAATTTCTGGACTCTCTATACAAGAAATTTTTATGGGTTTTAACTATCTTCAACTGGCCAGACATCTTTTTGTCAAAATGGGAGCTGAAGATTTCGATCGTTGGCCAGATCCAGCTGATCTGGCATATGAAAAAACTTTCAGATTGTTTGATCCAGCAGTTCCGTCGTTAAGAGTTTTTCAGACCTGCGTTGGACTTGTTCCTCAGCATGAAAATCATTGGGCTGATGCACTGAGTCTGATGTCGACCGGGGTCGTCGCTATGGCTTTCTGGGGGAGATGGACGATGGGAAAAAAGATTGAGGTGGCAGCGAGTTTGTCGAGCTCATCATTGGCCCATTTCTTTTTGAAGATATTCCAGGGGCGAGAACCCCATGCCTATGAAACTCAAGCATTGGATCAAGTGATGGTGATTCACGCTGAAAACGAACTGAATTTCTCAACCTGTGGCTTGAGGTTTGCGGCTTCAACCGGAGCGGCTTTTCGTGACGCAATCGCAAGTGCGTGTGGAATTCTGAGTGGTCCTTTGCATGGTGGGGCGAGCCTTGAGGTGATGCGAATATTCGACGAGATCGACAGGCCTTCTGAAGTAAAATCGTGGTTGGATTCAGCATTGCGACGTCGAGAGAGGATTTTTGGATTTGGTCATTTGCTCTATAAACAAGGGGATCCCCGAGCTGTCTTGCTGAAGGGACTGGCAGAGAGATTGGCGAAAGATTCTGGATCACACGAGATCTATGATTTAGCTGAGAACTTAAGTGAGGAGGTCTTTAAAACGAAGCAGTTAAGACCAAATATCGATTTCTACAGTGCCGTGATTTACAAGATGCTCGGCATACCGCAGACACTTGCGCCAGGTATTTTTGGAATGAGCCGAATGCTTGGCTGGGCGCTTCATTATGATGAACAAAATCGTGTGAAGGCGATGATCACGCCGACCGCTCGTTTTGTTTCTCAGTAATAGCGCTTATTCTTCTCGTTTAAGTAGATTGGCTCGCATGCGAACCAAACAGGCGCCGCTGTTCTGAGAAACAGTCCGTGCAATTTCCAAACCAGAAATTTCTCTGAAATCTACATCGATAGAACCACTCGAGGTGACACTGTCGACTTCTGAGTCTTGATATATTCTTAGGTTTACCGCATTGAACTGATTGCCGCCGCCAACGAATGGGGCATTGATTTTGACATCAGTTGTAAAATATCTTTCTGTTCCGTCGGATCCTGCAGAGCCTGATTTGGTCATGCTGATGACGGTTAAATTCATATCGCCAGAACGTTGGGCGTTGACACGGATATTGTAGGCTCCGATACCTCCATTTGGGCAGGTATTGAGGTCGACATTCGCTGTTCCCGAGAATGTGGCCTGAATATTTTCACCGCATCCCATAAAACTGAGTGCAAGAAGGCTAGCGACGATTATTCTAGTTGTTTTCATAAATCATTTCTCCTCTAAAAACTTTGTCCTATAGCCATTATTTGCAAGCTTCATGCCAATGCTCCTGGTACTGCGTAGTGGCTTGGACGACATAAAAAAGCTAGACTTTAGGCATGGTTAAGCCTGGTCAATCGACCTTCTTAAAAGGGAAGACCGCGACAGAGATGGGGCGCTCTTTCCCCATCATTGTGGGACTCACTGGCTCGCTGGCTTCCGGCAAGTCGACTACGCTGAAGGTTTTTAAAAAGAGGGGTTGGGTGACGGGTTCTGCAGATGACATGGTTGCAGAAATTTATCGAAGTCGAGGTTTAACAAAAGAATCCATTATTAAGAAATATGGCAGATCGCGCTCTGGTCTGAAACGGCTTGAGCGATGGGTGCATCCTTTGGTGAAGCAGAAGATTTTTAAGCTATTTAAGCTGGGGCTCAAAACGGGCCGGCCCGTTTGTGTGGAGGTTCCGTTGTTGTTCGAAGCTCATTTTGACGAATTTTTTCAGGCGACGATTTTTGTCTTTGCACCAAAGGCAGATCGCATCAGAAGAGTCAGATCTCGAGGGATGGATGTAAAGCTGTTTCGGTTTTTGGATGCTCAGCAGTGGCCGACAAAAACGAAAATGAGAATGGCTGATTTTGTCTTAAGAAATGATACGAAGAAGAATTTGAAAGCCTCAGCAAAACAGATTGCAAAAAAACTCGAGGCTCTTTGTTAAGAACCTCGAGTCAAGCAATTCATCAAATTGAAGGAATATTCTTGGTTTTAGTGGGCTAGAGGTGGTGCGAAGTGATCTCTTACCGGTCTTCCATCTGCTGCAGCCGGTGCGGCAGCTGGGCTTGCAGCAGCAGCCGAGCCTGCTTTTGCGACTTCGATCACTTTAACTTTTGAGAGTTCCTGAAGAGCCTTTTCGTATGCATTCTTCGTGGCCTCGAGAGCTGTTAGAACTTCTAGTCTTTTTGTTGTTAGATCTAACCTGCTCAGCTCGTCCAATTTCTTAGCCAGTTCTTTTGAGCTCTCAATAGTCGTATCTTTTGCGACAATTACTTCGTAGAGCGCTTGGAAATCCTTCTTGAGAGCCTCAAATTTTGCCTTATGCTCATCAGTTAATGTTTTGTTCGAGTCTTTCAATTCGCTGCTAAATGCGACGACATTTGCCGCGATAATATTCATTTTAGTATCCATCTGCTTCATCAGCTCTTTATGTCGGACGACGTCATTTTGTTCTGAAAGCTCAACAGCTCTGAATACTTTGACGACTTCCTTTTGAGAGGCTCGAGCTGCCGTCTCTGCGCCCTTTGCTGCAGTTTCAGCTTTTTCTGATGTTTCTAGTGCTGTCGCGCTCATTTCTAAACCGGCAGCTGCTGTATTTTGAACAGTTTGCACGTCAGTTTTAAGACCGCCGACAGCGCCCATTGTTGCAGAGTGCTTTCCTAAGTTCGTCTCGCTGCGAATACTATCGCCTCGATCGCCTACGATGCCGCCTTTCCACAAGCTTTTGAAGAATCCAGCTTTTTCGCCCGCTTCTTCTGTTGCTTTGCGATAGCTATTCATCGAGTTCACTCGATTCATGGCGAAGAGTCCGCCGAGTGCAAGAGCAGCGATTCCGCCAATTTTGGCCCAATCTTTGCCTTGCTTTGCTTTCGCCAAGGTCTCTGTGACTTTAGCGTCCATCGCAGTTACTTTTTCGGAAATCGATTTATTCTGAGCGTAGATTTGTTCTGTTGTATCGTTGCTCGAAAGTCCTGTTGATCCAGATCCGCTACTGGTGACAGGAATAATGGTTGATGGTATAGATCCTGTTCCAGATGTCGATACACCCGTTACGGTTCTTGTTGCCTCATTGTTTGGTCCTCCACCGCACCCGACGAGAAAAACTCCCAGTGCCGTTGTGAGTGAGACAAGCTTTGTTTTTTGAGCTGCTTTCACGTTCATATCCTCCTTCAATTTGAGACACCGTGTCTCATACCTCTTACTTAGCAAGAGTCGTGCCAGACCCCATCTGCTGAAGATTCATGAAATCATTGGTGATTTGTGCTTTTGAGACTCGAAGCCGCTGAGACATGGGTGTCCCATAGGTGATGGAAAATCAGTAAGTGGGGCGTGATGCTGGCCGTAGAACTAGTTGAGAGGCATCGCTTTGATATCTGAAGATTCGATCGTTTCTAATATCTCGCTCGAGCAGAAATAGTGAGGAAGGCCAAAAAGCAAACGTCTGGCGGATAGTCCGCCAGACGCTCGTGTGGTGTGTGTGTGGAGTATGAGGTACAAACTTATTTCGTCGGATCTCTTAAGAACTCTGTCTGGTGATCGGTCTGTAGAAAATGATCAACGTTCTGACCAGTAGCTTGATCAACTCGGATATCGGTGCTGACGGATCTCATATTACCTGTCGCACTTTCAATCCAGATGCTCTTGATTTTATAGCCATCGATAAATTTCACTTTCTTTAAGATCTCTGCTTTCGTCTTCTGTTCCTCTTGTTTCGCTTTCTTATCTGCATCAACAAGCTCCCAGGTGCCGCTGTTGTTCTTTTGCCAGATGGTCTTTCCATTACTATCGACAGCTTTGTTTCCATCGACGATCTGGTAATAGACCGGGGATAGATTTCCAGACTCATCGAATTCGTAGACCAGAAGGTGCGGAACTCCGACAATCATTTCGATAGAAGGCGCCGGAATTCTCACCTCTGAACGTGATTGCACGGAACCCCCCTCATCGCCGTTGTCGTAGGTACCAGGTACCCCTGGTACTCGACGGAAGGATCTGTTTCTTGGTCCTACGGAAGAATCATCGCCACCCAGCAGAATATTGATGACGCGTTTTCTGTTCTGAGCGTCTGGTATTAACTTGTCGAGTTCTCGTTCTAATTGGTCTTGAGCGGCTTTATCTCCGGCTTGAGCTCGTTTGACGAGATCCATGATTTTGGCGATTGTATTTTTGTCGGTAATTCCGTTTTCGATGAGTATACGTCGAACGGCGTCCGGTGATGGCAGATATCCCATGCCGCGATCGAATCCAGGCTGCATGCGGACCGATCGACCTGGGGAGTTTCGGCGATCAATCGTAACGCTGAGTGATCCAGGTCGCGTGAGGCCGTACCTTGCATAGATTTCGTCAGCCCGCGACCTTGGGCCACCATCATTACCGCCATCATTATAGAAATCATCGCTGCCATCTCCGCCATCGGTGTAGGTACTCCGGCGGGGGTTCGGGGAAGTTTGGCCATTACCGTTGTCTGCCACCCATGTCCAATGGCCCGGGCCAGTTGCTCCGCTGTTTGATCCGCTACCGTTTCGTATGCGGAAGACAAGCTCATCGGCGATATTGGGGTCAAGGCCCATGTCTTTTAATGCTTTTTTCAGTTTGTCGAGATCTCGACCGCTTCCAGATTTGAGATAGGCATCGATAAGCTTCAAAAGTCTATCGAGCTTTTTTGGGTCTGAAACATGATATTCGTTTTCGAGGATTAGTCGAATCTCGGAAGGTGACAAAACAGAGCTCGAGCTTCGAGAGGAGTTGCCAGGGCCGTTAGTGGAATGTCTGGTTTCCGTGCTGGGATCTCCTGGATTACTTCGGCGAAAATTTCTGAAGGATCCGGTCATTCCATATTCACCATTGGCATAGAGATGAAGTTTCGTAACTTCAGGATCCATTTCTGGATTTGCGGCAACGCCTTCTTCGTGGAACAGAACGCGGCTCTTATCTCGAGGGTCTAAATAGAGACCGAGATTTTTGAGTGAATTTGTTTGTCTCTTGTCGTTGAACCAACCGGGGATTGTCAGTCGAAGACTGAGCTTTCCGTCGTGTCCACCTTTCAATGCCTTTGCAAGATCAACTTGGTTGAACGTAAAGACAGGCTTCGAAGACTGAAAGCTGCCAGCGTCTTGAGCGAATGTCGTATGCGAACTCGCTAGCAGTGCCGCCAAGGTTAGTGCCGTTACATGGGTTTTCCACAGTCCACTCATAAATCCTCCTAAAGTTAAATGTTTGGTGAGTGGTTCACCTGTTACGCCTAGCTAGTGCACAAGTCGTGCCAAGGCTGAGCCCGGGACGGGCAATCCAAAATCGTAAGGACTTCAAGCATTTGCACGATGGCCGATGGGTCCTGGGCGATCAGATGCCTCTGCGCCCAAAGTCCCAGCTGCGACATCGATTCCCGCATTGATCTGGACGAGGTACCAGGTACCCCTGGTACCTCTGGGACTCCTGGTAGCTTCGCGGTACCAGGTACTCCCGGTACCCGCGATATGGCGGAGTCGCCATATCAATATATATCCGAGCTCAAGTAGATGAGCCGAATATTCCGGACCGTTTCCTGCGCTGGCAGTGCGCTATACGTGGGGATTGCGGCTGGTATGAATTCTGCGAAATGAAAATATATGCCACGAACTAATCGATGTTTAGAGCCAGGTGCGATATTTCATGTTTTTAATCGAGGAGTTGAACGTCGGGAAATTTTTCTCGATGAGCGTGATCGAATTCGCTTCCTTGGGTTGCTCCAAAGATCAAGCCGGTTATTCGATTGTGCCGTTGTTGCCTATTGTTTGATGGGCAATCATTTTCATTTGGTCTTGCGTGATAGCCGTGGTCACTTGCCGGCAGTCATGCAACGGCTGAGTCTTCGTTACGCGCTTGGTTTCAATTTGAAGTATGATCGTGATGGCCCCCTTTTTCGTGGGCGTTTTAAATCGGTTCGGATTCTCAACGAGGAAGCTCTGAACCACGTAATAGAATACGTGCATCAAAATCCATCCAAGGACGGATTCGTCGACGATCCTCGCTGCTGGGTTTGGAGCTCCTATAAGTATTACGAAGGGCTGGCTCCGTTTCCGGACTGGATCACGCCAAGTTCCAGTTTGTGGAATGTCTCACACGGTTTTGGGCCAATTTCTAAGGACGGGTTGATTCTCTCGGATTCCGGTGGCTTGCATTCACATCCGGTATCAATGGTTTAAGCCTGAACTGTCAGGTACCAGGTACCCCTGGTACTGCTCAACCTTCCAGTACGACCAGGTACCAGGTACTCCCGGTACCTCTAGACCTCCTCTTATGATGACGAGGTACCGGGAGTACCTGGTACCTCCTAGGCACGGAAGACGATGATGGGGAGGGCTGAGCGGCGGACGAGTTGGCGAGTATGGCTTCCAATGAGAATGGGAATTTTTGGAATCGGTTGGGTTGAGATCGCCAAAATGTCAGCGCCCGATCTGCGCAGCTCTCTCAATATAGAATCGACGACTGAATCTACGCTCGCTCGATGTACAAACTCCGCTTTTATCCCAGATTTCTTTGCAGCGTGCACAAGCGATCGGGCAGATTTCTCCGCAGCATCGGCATCTATCCACGCCGGAAATGAAAAGCCTCCAATATCTTCAGTCTGCAGAATGGCTCGATGGACAATATTCAGGGAACTAAAAATCTCGATACTTGCTGCCAACTCTTGCGCCAGTCCCATCGCTTTCACGAATCCTTTCCTCGAGCCTTTCGTCAAATCGCATGGATAGAGAATTTTTTTGATGGATCGCGGAGGCTTTTGATGGGGATTCACAAAAATTAAAGGAATCGGCGAGCTCAGCAATAAACTTTCGGCAAAGCTCCCCATCATGAGCCGCGGAAAACCCCTTCGAGCATGCGTCGCGACCGCGATCGCAGAAACTTTATTTGCTCGACAATACTTGAGCAGCCCCTCCACCGCCGAACGGATGGAATGACTTTTGCTTTCAATAATCCGTGGCTTCAATACCATTGCAGGTAATCGCGACGAGAAGCGAGATCTCAATTGATCCGTTGCATAGCGCTTATTTTCAGCGGTTCCCACGTAGACCGGCTCCACCGTCAGCCCCCTGACCATTTTCAAATTTCTAAACAGAGAGAGCATAGACGCGTGCATACCTGGATTTTCGTCAAACGGATTTGCAGCCCAAACAATCTTTTCAAGTATATTTCGCTTCATACAGCCAGAAGATTAACTCTTACCATTCACGTTATCGAGTATAATTGATTCAAATCAAAATTCTCGCCAGCTCATCTGTATTTCTATTAAAGTCGGTGCATGCATATTGACGATATTATCGCCCTTGCAACCTTAACCGCCATGGAGATCGTCCTTGGCATCGACAACATTGTTTTTATCGCCATTTTAGTTGGTAAACTTCCTCGCGAACTCCAAGAACGAGCTCGCTTCATTGGGATTTCTCTTGCGTTGATATTGAGACTTGCCCTGTTGTTTTCAATCTCGTGGGTTATGGGCCTTACGGAGCATTTATTTGAAGTTCTCGGTAGAGGCTTTTCAGGCCGCGATTTGATTTTGATTGGTGGAGGATTGTTCCTGATTGGCAAGGCCACTTTTGAAATTCATGACAAACTTGAATCTCCGGTGACGAAAGAACAGCAATTGACTCAAACTCCGAAATCAAAATTCGCGGTCATTATTTTTCAGATTTTACTGCTGGATATTGTTTTTTCTTTGGATTCAGTCATCACGGCAGTTGGTATGGCGCAGCAGATCTGGATCATGGTCGTCGCGATGGTAGTAGCCGTTGGCGTCATGCTTGTGTCTGCGGCAAGGGTTAGTCATTTCGTTATGGAACATCCAACGATTAAAATACTCGCGCTCTCTTTTCTCTTGCTGATCGGCGTCATGCTTCTTGTTGAGGGAATGGGGGGACACATCAGTAAGGGTTATATTTATTTTGCCATGGGATTTTCTTTGATTGTGGAGCTGTTAAATATGAAGTTACGCAAAAATCTTCATTAGGTGTGCGCAGATAAGCCATCGTGATGATAAGATGAAGTGTCGTCTATGGGGTTATTTACAAAAAATCAGTCGCGTGAGTTGTTGATTGGTTGTGGACGTGACCTGAGGAAAAAAATATTTGCGCAAGGTAAAGAATCTTGGAGCAAGCTAACGACCCTCGACATAAATCCGGATCATAAGCCGGATATTGTTTGGGATCTGACGCAGTTTCCTCTTCCTTTTGAGGATAATACTTTCGATGAGATTCATGCCTATGAAGTTTTAGAGCACACAGGAGCCCAGGGTGATTACCGTTTCTTCTTTGCTCAGTTTTCGGAGTTTTGGAGAATTCTGAAAAATAATGGCTATTTGATCGGCACTTGCCCTCTACCCACTTCAGTGTGGGCTTGGGGAGATCCATCCCACACGAGAATTTTGCAGAAGGAACAATTTATTTTTTTAGATCAAAGCGAATATGAAAAGCAGGTTGGGGTCACTCCCATGTCTGATTTTCGATCGATCTATAAAGCGGATTTCAAACAGATTTCAGCACACGAAAAAGACGATACTTTGCATTTTGTTTTGCAGGCCATCAAGCCGTCGAGGCTCGCTTCCATTGAGAAAAAATAACTTTTAGAGAGCCGATCGAAGAGCGTCGACAGCAGGTGGAATTTCGTCGACAAGTTTCTTCACCTGGTCCGTTGTGAAATTTAATTCGAAGAACGCCTTTTCATTCATGAGTTCCACTGGCTCTTCCTCATGGCCATATCCAAAATGATGGCAAAGGATATTGGCCAGGTAGACGACCGTCGTGATGCTGCGAGCATTTTCAGATTTGGCGTATTCATGATGATATCTCAGAACTTCAGTGATGAGATTTGGGAGCTTCCACTTTGTTGCTACCAGGGTCCCGACGATCGCATGGTATTCTTGAAAGACAAGAGGAACTAGAACTTCATGAACCTTGTCAATTCTGCCGTCCTTCAATGTGACGCCCTTCTTTTTGCGCTCTTCTTCTTCTAACTTAGAGACGACTTGAATCAAAACCACTTTGCCAATGTCATGTAGCAGACCTGCCAAAAATCCATATTCATTATCGATACCCAGCTTCTTCGCCAGTAGCTGAGAAATCGCTGCGCATGAAAGAGAATGTTCCCAGATCACTTTCAATTCATTTTCGAAATTTTTTACCTGAAAAATCTTTCCCTGAATCGATAGTGAAAAAACGATATCTTTCATGAGTCTCAAGCCCAGTCGATTCATCGCTTCTCGCAGAGAAACTATGGTGGTCATTCCACGATAGGCAGGTGAGTTCGCAACTTGAATAATTTTTGCGGCAATCACTTGGTCTTGTTTGACCAGTTTTTCGAGATCTCCAAAGCCTACTTTCGGATTATTTGCCATTTGCAAAACTTGCGTGGCAACCGTCGGCAGCAAGGGAATTTCAAATGTCTCTTGAGTAACAGCTTCTTTGACCCGTGTACGAATAAGCTTGAGTACTGGATCCAGAGAATCATTTGGATCAATCGTCACTTCACCTTTGCCATAGTTAGGATCGGTGCTCGAGGTCATGCTCTATTTTTTCGCAGCTCGACACTTTAGCCAAGCATCAACTGATAGATACTGCGAGCCGAAGGCAAATAACCAAAGCAGGATCACCCCATAGAGAAACTCAGAGAGCCCAAAAATATCTGACGCGTTTTCTAATTCAGCCAATTTTGCGGTTTTCAGTGCAACGACCATAATCACCACCAGAGGGGCTGCAGCAAAACGTGTGCCGATTCCAAGCAGAATCATAAGGCCTCCGATCAATTCAACCGTGGCCACAAAAGGAGCCTGAAGATGAGGAGCAGGAATGCCGAGAGATTCAAAGAATCCAATGACTTTGTCTAGGTGATGAAGCTTGCCCCAACCACTTTGAATAAAAATGAATCCAATCACAATCCTGCTGATGATTTCTGGCAAAAATTTTAGACGCTCTGCAGTATTATTATAAAAACTGATTAAATATTTTACTTTGTCACACATGGGAGCTCCTCATCCTTAATTATTCTTAATTGCCGATGAAATGAATAGGCCGATTTCGGCCCATATTCTGAACCACTGCGGAATCTCTGAGAGAGCTTCTGGCGTCTGTGATGAGAGAATCTCCCCTAGGGTTTCGCCATAATAAATTTTCGACAGAACTTCATATTGCAGTTCTGATAATTCTCGGATGCCATCGTCCTTCAGCGAATCCATCACGAGTAAATAGATTGTGCCTTTGTCTGCATTTTTGTTGCTATACCGGTGAACAGCAAAAGATCCCTTGAAGAGTCTTGCCGATGGCTGAAGAGTGAGTCGTAGTTTTAAAACATCGTCAGGCGAAGCATGCAGGAGTTTTTCATAACCCTGCGGAGCCTTCCAAGATTGGTGCGACGATAAAAGTTTTTCCCATTCGAAGGCCCCCAGGTCAGCTAAGAATGGGTATTTTGCATTCCATTGTTTAAGTCTGAGGAACTTTACGAAGTGTAGGCTGACTTCAGCCAAGCTTGAATATCTTGAGGGGTATTCATTCAGTGCTCGTCGCACTAAAGCGCCAAAGTCCTGATCTCCTAGGCACTCAGCGACTTGCGGAAAATCATCTCGAAGGCTTTCTTCCATTCTCAGCCAGTAGCCCGATGTATAGGTATCAAAGTGTCCAGTGACAGCTATTCCGTCCAAATCGAGATGTTCTGCTTTCAGGGCCGATTTAAACTGCCGCTGCAAATTTTGGAGTGAATGCGTCATGGCTATAGTTCTCTAATATTTCAGATATCTTCACAACCTCTTGTTCAAGAATCGCCCATTCTGGAATGTCAGCATCTCGTTCGATCATGGAGTGAATAGGGCCAATTCTGGAAATCACTTTTTTAAAAAGATCCCAGACGGGCTCAATCACGGGCGTGCTATGCGTATCAATCAAAAAACCATCTTGAGTCGTATGCCCTGCCAGATGAATTTGACGAACCCGATCGAGAGGAATGCCTGCGATGTATTTTAGAGGATCAAATCCATGATTTACTGAGCTAACATAAATATTGTTAACGTCGAGCAACGACAGACAGTCTGATCTTTTCATGATTTCAGAGAGGAATTCCCACTCTTTCATTTCTGAATGTTCAAATTCAATATAGCTCGAAATATTTTCAATCAAAATTTGGCGGCCCAAAAAATCTTGTGCCTGGTTGATTCGGTCAACAACGACTTGAATCGCTTCTTCCGTATAGGGGAGCGGAAGTAAGTCATGAAGATTTTCACCGTCAATTCCTGTCCAACAGACATGATCTGAAATCCAATCGGGATGAATCCTGTCGACAAGTTCCTTGAGCCTTTTCAGATGTGATTTACTTGCCGGTTCTGGAGAGCCCAGTGAGAGTGATACGCCGTGAATCATCACCGGCAGATGAGAGCGAACTTTTTCGAGATTCTCTATTGAAATGCCCTGGAATCCATTTTCCCAAGACATATAGTTTTCAGAGATCACTTCCACCCACGATACGGATGGGGGCGGCGTTGTTAGGAATTTCGAGATATGTGCAGGGCGAAGACCCACTCCTGTTTTATTCATATCTGCGATTTCCTATCTGAATGAGCGAAGAGAGTAGAGCTCTCTTCGCTTCAATGAAGAACTATTTTTATTTAGTTGCGCCTTCTTTGTTGCAACCATTCTTTCCTTTGCAAGAATCTTTATCTTTTTTCTTATGGCCTTTGGCTTCTTCTTTGCCGTCTTGGTGTTTTACAGCGTCCTTGTTGCAGCCATTTTTGTCGCCATGCATTTCTTCGCCTGCAGGTGCAGCGCCTTCATGCTTTTCTTGAGCAAAAGCGGCTCCGCCAACTAAAAGGCTTGATACGATAGCTTGAGTAACAACTGTCTTTACTTGTGGTTTCATCTAGAAAACCCCTCCTTGATAAAATATTAGTTCAAGAGGCCTAACCTCTTTTATATGAGCGTAAGTCTGACGCGAAAATAAATAATAAAAAAGATATTTTTTGATCAACCGAAGAAGAATGGGAGTTTTTATTCAAATCTCGCTCGTCCTCAGCTAAATTGCGTGCATGGGTCGTCAGTGGTTATTAGCGAAGCGCATGGTTGCCGGACAAAAAAAAGGCCGGGTAACAGTGAAACTTATTCGAGAAATTTCAGTGGCTGCAAAGATGGGTGGCGCGGATCCAGACATGAATCCACGGCTTTTTGCTGCCATTGAGAAGGCGAAGAAAGAAAGCGTGGCCCGCGATTCAATAGAGAGAGCGATCAAAAAGGGCGCCGGCATTGGAGACGAAAAGCTCATTATGGAGCATATGGTCTTTGAGGGATACGCTCCCCACAAAGTTCCCGTCATCGTTGAGGCTTATACGGATAATGTTGTGAGAACGGCGCCGGAAATTCGCGTTTTGTTCAAAAAGGGGCAACTAGGAACTGCAGGCAGCAATAAATTTTTATTCAGTCAGGTTGGGCTTGTAGAGGCTTATCATCCCGATGCTGGCTTAGATCGTGAAGCTGCAGCCATTGAGGCCGGAGCCAATGATTTTCAAGTTCTGACTGCTGGACAGAACGACGATATTCCAGAGGACTCCACCGGTACTCGTTTTATTTGCGAACGAACCGATATCCATAAAGTTTCGCAATGGCTGAAATCAAATGGCTGGACGGTGATCACAGCGGAGCTGGGGTATACCCCAAGGCAGCTGACTCAACTCACGGATGAGCAGAAGAATGAAGTCGGGGAGTTTTTGCAGGCCATTGAGGATAATGACGATGTTCATCGTGTTTGGGCGGCGGTAGAGTAGGGAAGGGAGAAATTCTGTGAGTTCAAAGATTGCTAATATCGCGCTGGGCCTTTGCTTCATTTTTTCTTTGGCGGCTCTCGGTATTTCTTTAAAACAATTTCAGTCGAGTCATGCAGTGGTTTCTGAGGCTGAGTCGGGGGCGCAACATGCGCCAACACCTGTGCCGATTGTTTTGCCCTCTGAATCACCTGTGAACAAAGACTCTATCTTTTCATTGAATGAGCAGTTGGTGGCTGTGGCAGCTAGAGCCATGCCTGCCGTGGCCACAGTTTTCATCGAAAAAGTCTGGAAAGAGAGGGTGATTGATCCATTCGCCGGTTTCGATTCTTTTTTTGACGATTTCTTTTTTGGCGGACAGGGGAGATCTCGCGAGCCTCAGGAGCGCGAGTTTCGATCTCAGGGATTGGGCTCAGGGGTTATTCTCTCAAAGGATGGCTATATTCTCACAAACAATCACGTCGTTGCAGATGCTACAACCATTTCGGTGAATCTTCTTGATCGTCGAGTCAGAAAGGCAAAAGTCATCGGTAAGGATCCAAAGACTGATCTCGCTGTTATTAAAATTGAAGAGAGCGATTTGCCTTTTCTGAATACGGGTGACAGCAGCAAATTGAGAGTAGGTGAAATCGTTCTTGCGGTGGGAAGTCCAATGAGCCCAGGTCTCGCGCATACGGTGACTCAAGGAATCGTCAGTGCGGTGGGTCGATCAAATGTAGGCTTGGCGGAGTACGAAGATTTTATCCAGACGGATGCCGCTATTAATCCTGGGAATTCTGGTGGAGCCTTGGTGAATATTCAGGGCGATCTTGTGGGAATCAATTCTGCGATAGTCAGCCAGAGTGGGGGCTCGCAGGGAATTGGTTTCGCAATTCCGATTAATATGGCCAAGCTCGTAATGGATTCGTTGATCAAGAATGGAAAAGTGGTTCGGGGATGGATTGGCGTCGCCACTCAAGAAATTCGTGAAGATTTGGTTTCAGCACTGAATCTGAAAACGAGAACAGGCATCCTCATTTCTGATATTGATCCGAATAGTTCCGCAGCGAGCGCCGGATTGCAACGTGGTGATGTGATTTTGCGAGTCGAAGGTGAGAAGATCGATTCTTCTGCTCAGTTTCGTAACCGAATTGCTGAGTCGAGACCGGGACAAAAAGTTAAATTGGAGATTCAAAGGGGCGATACACAAATGACCAAAGAGGTTTTATTGCAGGAGCTGCCAGTCAATTCTGCTGATGACGGTGAGCAGGATCAGCGCCCAATGCGTCGTCAATATCGAAGAAGGTGAATGCCTTCTTCGATGAGACGCCAGAAATTCTATTTGGCCTTCTTTTTTCGACTTACGGAAAGTAATGCAAAGCCAAGAACCGCAAAGGCAATCACAGCAGTTGTATTGCTTCCAGCAATCGTCGGAAATCGACCGCTTAAATCAATCGTTTGACCCCACTGCTCTTTGGCAGAAAAAATCGCGATTAAAATGCCCGCAATGGATCCGCCTGCAATGAGTCCTGAAGAAAAGAGCACGCCTGGGCTGGAATCTTCATCTTCATTTTCAGTGTTTTGTGTTTTCTTGCGATTCAAAACTCGATCAACAAAAAGTCGAATCATTCCACCGACGAATATGGGAGCAGAAGAAGAAAGTGGCAAATAGACGCCGACCACAAATGGAAGCGATGAAACGCCGCATAGTTCGAGAACGAGAGCGATGCCCACTCCGAGCAATACAAGTCCCCAAGGAAGAGCCTGACTCAAAATTCCATCAATGATGAGAGACATGAGTCGAGCTTTGGGGGCTTCATATTTTTGTACGGCCACATTGTCGTCTGTTGTCTTAAGCGCTCCGTTGATGCCTGGGTCCACCAAATATTTAACTGCGCCTTGGGTGTCGACTAGATATTTTCCTAGGGGAAGAGCTTGGTTCAGACCCTTTTGGTTTTCGTTGCGAACATAGAGTGTATAGTAATCATTTGAATCTGTTTCGCCGTATTTCCCGCCCACCTTTTCAGTCTTGGCGGTATCTAGAATAGTCATATCGGTGACTTGAGTATTTTCTGGCACAGCTTTCTTCGAAAAAATCGTCGAAGCATTGTTCAGAAGTATTAATGTATAACCGATCACAACTGCCGATGTGAGCGCTCCAACGATAATGGCAATTTGTTGATAACGTGGAGTTCCGCCTACGAGGTAGCCCGTCTTGAGATCTTGAGCTGTCGTGCCACCGTTTGAGGATGCCACGCAAACAATTGCTGCAATGGTCAAAGCTGTGACTCGATATTCAATCTCGGTCCATCCCATCATCAAAAAGATCAGGCTGGTGATGAGCAATGTAGCAACCGTCATTCCAGAAATCGGATTCGACGATGAGCCAATTGATCCAGTGAGCCGAGACGAGACCGTTGTGAAAAGTCCCCCAGCTAAGACGATCAATATCGCCCCAACAAGATTGATATGCAGTTGCGGTGTGAAGAGAATTGCAGCGACGAGCCCGACGATTCCAATTAAGACTATAGGAAGGGGAATATCAGTTTCAGTTCTAATCGTTTTCGAAAGATTTTTTCCACTTCGTTTGAGACTGCCAAATGCTTCGACGGCGGAACTCACAATTGTTGGAAGTGTTTGAATCAAGCTGATGAGTCCGCCGGCAGCAACTGCGCCTGCGCCGATATAGAGGACATAGTTTTTCCAGATTTCATGGGTCGACATATCGCGGATCAATTTCGTTGCCGGAAAGAGTGGGGCAGGCAATCCTTCGCCAAATAGAACGATGGCCGGAATGAGGACCCAGCTCGAGAGAATTCCGCCGGCAACCATAATTGCAGAGATACGCGGTCCGATAATATAACCGACGCCCAGAAGTTCAGGGGAAACTTCTGCCGCAACAGTTGCACCCTTAAACCAAGAGATCGCCTTTTCTGGCACGTCAGTCCAAAGCTTCGTTCCGACATTGAAAAATTTATAAATGAGGCCCAGGAAAAAACCACCAAAGACCATTTTTGCACTTGTTCCGCCTGTCTCGCCAGCCTTTAGAACTTCAGCACAGGCCGTGCCTTCCGGAAATGGTAACTCTTTGTGGCTATCCACAACGAGTGAACGACGAAGAGGAATCATCATCAGAATTCCCAGCACTCCACCCAGGCAAGATACCGTAAGAATTCGGCTCGCTTCCATGGGGTATCCAAGAATGAGAAGAGCTGGCATTGTCACGGCAACGCCGAATGCCAGTGATTCTCCGGCAGATCCTGTTGTCTGAACAATATTGTTTTCCAAAATCGTTGTTCGTCTGATTCCAAACGCTTTTGAAAAACCTTTAAAGAGAGTGATCGAAAGTACTGCCACTGGAATTGAAGCGCTGACGGTCATGCCGACTTTCAGTGCCAAATAGAGAGATGAAGCTCCAAAGACAATTCCGAGGAGAGCTCCAATGACCAGAGGCCAAAATGTTAACTCTGGAATGATCCTATTTGCCGGAATAAATGGAGTGAAATCAGTGTCTTGATTCTGTTTTTTTTGCGGCTGGTTCATAAAGTTTTTATCCCTTCGTAGTCATCTCGTCGATCTAATCACTTGGGTAGTCGTGTCCTATATAATATGTATGCGATGCAATATCCCAAAAACGATAGATCTGTTTCTCATGGAATCGCGACTTTTTCCAATAAAAAATGGTCGCGTACGACTTTAAATTTCGCCTGAGGCCTGTTTTTTGACAATTTTAAGCAGAGACTGGCAACCTTCGTCGTAAAGACGGTCGATAATATCGAGGAGTTCCACGGAGATATCATTGGGGGATAGTTCGCAATGGTTCTCGATATAAGCCAATGCGTTTTCGAGCTTTTCAAGCCCGAGATTGCCAAAAGTTGATTTGAGGGCATGGGCCTGTAGCTTCAGCTGTGAAGTATTTCTTTGCTCGAACGCCTCTCGTAATGCTTTGAGTTCTGATGGGCCTTTTTGAACAAGAAGGTTTGTGAGATCCGAAAGCAACTTTCCGTTTTGAAGCTCAGCAATGGTGCCAATTTGCCTTTCGTTAAGGGCCAGCTTGCCAAAACCTTTTAGTAGGGCGTTTGGCCGATCTTCAGGGAGCCATTTCTGCAATATAAGCGCCAAAGATTTTTTATGGATAGGCTTTGCAAGGTAGTCAGACATGCCAGCCTCAAGACATTTTTCCTTTTCACCCTTCATCACATTAGCCGTTAGAGCAATGATTGGAATATTGATGCATCCGATGCTTTTTGATTTTCGTATAATTCGACTTGTTTCGTATCCGTCCATTTCTGGCATATGGCAATCCATGAAAATGATCTCGTATGAACTCGATCGCAGGGCGTCGAGAACCTCATGCCCATTGGAAACAGTCGTTACTCGATGGCCAAGCGATTCTAAAAGCCCCTTCATGACTTGTTGGTTGATTCTGACGTCTTCAGCAACAAGAATTCGACAGTTGCGACGGTGGCTGGATTCCATGATTTGTTCATCAGATGCGTTGATGATTGGAATTTTTGTCTTTTCAAATGGTAGTTCGAACCAAAAGCGAGAACCCTCGCCGGGTGCGCTGGATACTCCAATTTGTCCATTCATCAAATCGACAAGACGTTTGCAGATGCTGAGACCCAAGCCGGTGCCTCCAAATCGTCTCGTGATTCCAGAATCGACCTGAGTGAACGCACAAAAAATACGATCAAGTGCCTCTTGTGGAATTCCAATTCCAGTGTCAGAAATCTCGGCGCGTAATTGTACTTTATCTTCTGTTATCGTTTTGATTCTAATCGAGATGCTCACCGATCCGGCCTCTGTGAACTTAATTGCATTTGAAATGAGATTTGTCAGAACCTGCTTGAATCTTGCAGGGTCTCCTCGAAGACATACATTTAAACAGTAGTCCTCCTTAAATATAAGATCGACGCTCTTTGCTTGAGCTTGAAATATGAATGCTTGATTTACGCTCTTGACGGCTTTACTCAAATCAAAATCAATTTCCTCGATTCGCAGTTTGCCAGCTTCGATTCTGGAAAAATCCAAAATATCTTCGATAACAGATAGCAAAATGTCTGATGACTGAATCGCTGTATCCAAATAGCTGCGCTGATCTGGGCTGAGTTGTGTATCCATTAAAAGGCTCAAACAACCGACGATTCCATTGAGCGGAGTTCTGATTTCATGACTCATGGTGGCCAGGAATTCTGACTTGGCTCGGTTGCCTGCTTCGGCGAGATCTTTTGCTGCTTGTAAGTCTTTTTCAATTTGGTTTAAGGACCGTAGTTCATGTTCAACTTCTTTGAGATGACTGATTTCAAAAATGACTCCTAAGAATCCAGAAATATATCCGGTTGAGTTGACGAGAGACGTGCATCTGAGGGTGACCCATCTTTCCCCTGTTTCACATGTGAAACGGAATTCCATGCCGAAGGGTTTTTCGCCTTTAAGAAATTCGTTCCATGCATCAGTTACCTGATTTCGATCTTCAGGGTGAATGGTACTCATCCATCCTGTTCCCATGGCCTCAGTAGATGAAAGACCTGTGAGTCGAGACCATTCATCGTTGATGTATACACAGTGGCCGGCAGTATCAGTTTCGAAAATACCCGCTGGAGTTATTCGTCTGAGGGTTTCGATTTTTTTCTGTAGATCCTTTGCTTCTTCAGCTTTCACAGTTCGTCCGGTTATTGATAAAAGTAATACGAGAAGTATTGACGAAAAGAGGAGTCCCGCAAGAAGCACAAAATAAGATGCCCATGTTGCATATCCAGGCGGTACTTCCAGTAAGAGAGAGATCCGTCCAAGGAGAATATACAGGATGACAAGACCGAATGATACTGTGATCAGGTAAGTGCCGAAGCGTTTCGGTTCCATTTGTTTCCCTAAAATTCTAAAACCCTACTACCCCCGGGTCATTTGTAGAATATTGATACCCTTTACCGTAAACGGATCTAATTCTATCGGTTAAAATTTTTGATTTCTTTCTTAAGGCTTTGATCTGAGCGTCGACGATACGACTTCCAGGTCTTACATGTTGAGCAAGTGACAGTGATTCTAGAATTTCTTGTCGGGTGACTGTTTTGTCTGCATTCACAATCAGATAATGGAGTAGTTGAAATTCTGATGGAGTTAGTGAAATATTTTTTTTGAACTCATCCGATGCTCCATTTGTATAAGCCTTCCGAGTCAATAGGTTGAGAGTGATCGGTCCGGCTTTGACGAGATTTTCGTTCTCTTGCTGGACAACGGCTTTTCTCAATCGGGCTTCACATCGAGCGCGTAACTCCACGGGATTAAATGGCTTGGTGATATAATCCTCTGCTCCAAGAGACAAACCTTCGGCGATATCTGATGGATTTCTACAGCCTGTGACGAACAGAATCGGAATTTTTTTTGTCTTCTCAGATTTCTGGAGTTCTCGACAGGCTTGTCTTCCATCACCTTCTGGTAGTCCGATGTCCATGAGTATCAAAGCTGGTCCGACGTGTTGAACTCGTTCAACGACATGATCTGAATCTGAAAAGAAAATGACCTGGTGATAAGGTTCTAAACTCGCACGTATAGTGAGTTGATATTCCGCTGAGTCTTCGACTGCTAAGATTTTTGCCATTTTTGAAACGCCCCCAGACCCTTCTAAATTTTAGAAGCCTTTGGGCTTCAACGCGGAGTGTGGTCAGAATTCTGCGGAGTGTCGAAGTAATGATTCTCTTTAGTCTGCTACTTATGGTGTAGGAAAGACTATAGCTGCAACGGCGAAGAAGGGGCCGTAGTCGCTTTTAAATAAAATCATATACGTGGGCGTTTTTGTGTCGAACGAGAATTGCAATTCGGAGCTCTGCATCACAATTGGAATCGCTAGTTGCAAAGGAATTTTTTTCACATCCTTGAATTTGGATTTAATCCCTCCGAAAATCATATTCAAAAACTCACCACTCAAATCTCGATTCTGTGCATCAATGACAGTATAAGACTCGCCCAGCATTTGGTTGGCTATTTTCAGAAAAGTGTCAGATGGAAATCCAAGTGCAACGCCTCCACTGACTCCTTCGCCACTGATGCCTACGGTTGCAATGACCGCAGGCTTGATGGTCAGTTTACTTGCGTCATAGGGCTGAATACTTTCGAGTTTCACGTCGACCTGTGCTTGGGTCTTTAGGACGTAGCAAGTGGACTCAACGAGCGTGCTTCGGAAATCTTCGCCAAGAGATAGATCCTTGAGTGCTGGGCTGTTGCTCATATTCTGGCTCCGTTCTTATTCATGAATGCTTTAAAGAGTGCTGCAGCAATGTCTGGCAGGGGCAAAACGTGATCTGCTGCGTTAAGTCTGACGGCCTCTTTCGGCATTCCATAGACAACAGCAGTCTCTTCACTTTCGGCGATCGTGAGAATTCCTTTTTTGTGTAGAGCAAGAAGCCCCTCTGCTCCGTCTTTTCCCATTCCAGTGAGAAGGCAGGAGCCCACTCTAAATTTTCCCGTGAGCTTGCAGACAGAATCAAAAAGATAATCCACTGAAGGTGCATGTCGGTTCACAGGTGGATCGTCTGTGATCACAATGAAAGGTTTGCCATCTGGCGCTTGTTGAAGTTTCATTTGCTTTCCGCCAGGGGCAATGTATGCACAGCCGGGTTCGAGGACATCTTTGTCGGCAGCTTCTTTAACTTTAATTTTGCACATATCGTTCAATCGTATTGCGAAGGCGGCCGAGAAAAATGGAGGCATATGTTGAACGATGACGACAGGAGGGGAGTTTTCCGGAAATTGAGTCACAACGGTTGTGATGGCCTCAACGCCTCCAGTGGATGCACCAATAGCAATGAGATCTTGGAACCGAGGGGCTGGTTCGTAAGTAATATTGAAGGATTTCGTCAGGAGTCTGCCCTTTGTTGTTCTCTTTTTTGCAGCGACTTTCAGAATGCCTCGAATTCGGTCGGCTTCTTCTGCCAATTGCATTCCCTGCGGCTTTTCAATGTAGTCGACAGCACCTAATTCCAAACATCGCAATGCCTTGACGGCATCATTGTAGTTGACGGAACTGATCATGACGACTGGAGGATGGTCAGGACTCCTCTTTGTTTCCAAATATGAGACGCCGTCCATTCCAGGCATATGAATATCAAGTGTCATGAGGTCAACTTTAGATTTTTTTAGAATTTCTTGCGCCTGAGAAACGTCAGCCGCCTCTCCAACAACTTCAAATCCGTGTGCTTTGTCCAATATCTTTGAGAGTATTTTTCGGATTGTGGGGGAATCATCCACAATGAGAACCCGAACCATTTCTGAGGCCTCAGTATGAAGCGGTATTGCAGCAAACGTCGTCTTTTTAAATTCGATACTCTGACTTTCATTATTTTCAGAGGCAACCCGGACGCGTCCGGTTTTTTGATAAAATAATATTTTTAGACTCTTGTTGTGAGAGTCAAATGTCGACTTAACTTTGATCCATGGTGGCAGTTGAATGCGAATTCTTTCGATTCGATCGGTACTGCCGATAATTTTTATGGAGTAGGGTGATTCCCCGATTTCTGGCTTACGCAGGCCATTGACAATTTCTCGGATTTGCTCACTCAATAGCTTTCCATCGTTGATTTCAAAAAGTTGAAACGCTTGCTCAATTTCATGACCAATGACTATAAGGGTCGCTTGACCCAGCAGATTAATCTCAAGTGCCGCCTCGGCACTTTGGTCTTTGTTGGGCAAGCCTTTTGTCATGAGCCACCACCGCTCAAGAATAGACTCGAATGATATTCAAAGCTTGTTAATGGAACCGAACGTGCGGCGAGTAATCTTAATCTTACGTAAGAAGATGACCGATAATCTCCGAGATCTTCAACAAGAATGTGAAGATCTTTATTCGCATGAATTTTGTCGATCAAGGCTTCTGATAAATCTCCAAGAACCATGAGCGAGGTCTTTCTGATATGTCGTGGAATCGAGAAGGGTCGATCGGCTGAGAAATACGAATAATAGATTTTATTCGTTTCAAGTGGAGCATCTGCAGTTCTTTCCACAAATGGTAGGCCAACTTTTCTTGCCATTTCCTCGCAGAACACCGGAAGCAGTGGTTCCGCCCCATGGAGTAGCAGCCAGATGGGTGGATTTTCAGATCCTGTGTGCTGCAGTTCTTTGATCAGTTGAACCAGTTTGTCTTTGTGCGAAAGCCCGCCAATTAAGATTCTTGCACACTCTGAAGGATTTTTGAGAGCCATCTTTCGACTGAACGTGTGATCTAGTTTGTGAGTCACTGGAATGTCTCTGTTAACAGCAGCCATCTTCACTTTATTTCTGATTTCTTCACTTCGAGATTGCAGGCTCTGCATTGAAGGCTTCTCAACGTAATCGCTAGCGCCCAAATCAAGCATTCGAAGCCCAAGGTTAGAATCTTCTCGAGAAACTGAGCTGATTACAACAACTGGAGGAAGGGGAGTCCCACGCATTGATTCGAGAAATTCAAGACCATTTTGCTCGGGCATATGGATATCGAGTGTAATCACGTCGACAGTCTGTTTCTTCAGAAAGTCAGCAGCTCCAAATCCATTCATTGCGAGCCCAGCTATTTCAAATCCAAATTCAGGAGCTAAAATTTTCTTCAACATGACCAAGATTGTTGAGGAGTCGTCAACACAAAGAACTCGAATAGGTCCTTTTGCAACAGCCTTCCTTGGGGTGGCAGGTACGGCAGGTTCCTCTTTTTTTGGGGCTTCTGCCTGCGGAACTCTGTAAGCACTTGGGCCAGAGAGTTTCAACGGGAGTTTCATTCCATTGAGACTTTCAGAGAGACCAATGTACAGAACGCCGGCGGGGTTCATATGTTGCAGTAAGGATTGGGTTGCCGATTTTATCTGTTCTTCATCAAAGTAGATAAATACATTGCGACAAAAGATAATATCAAACTTATCGGCCCAAGTGTCTGGCTTGATTTCGAAGAGGTTGAGGCTTTTGAATTCGCAGTGAGATTTTAAATTCTTTTTGACTTTAACGTACTCGCTAATTTCGCCAGTGCCACGGGACCAGAAATTTTGCAGGTAATAGGCGGGAACTTGTTTAATTTCATCCCAGCGATAAACTCCGTTCCGTGCAATCTCCACGGACTCTGGATCAATATCAGTACCGATAATCTTGAATGTCATATCTGGCGCTGCTTTTTTGAGGTAAAAATCCAGAAACATTCCGAGAGAGTACATCTCTTGGCCTCGACTACATGCGGCTGACCAGATGCGAATTGTATTTTTATTTTGAGCTCTTAATTGAGCGATGAGATCGGGTAGAATATCAGATTCGAGATGTTGAAATTGGCTGAATTCCCGGAAGAAATAGGAATGGTGTGTTGTCAGCAAAGAAATCAGAATCGGAAGCTCTTCATCAATTTCTTGCTCAACATAGCTTAAATAATCTTCATCTCGAGTAAGAGAGAGATCGGTCATTCTCTTTCGCGTGCGGAAGTAGACCATCGACTTCTGCTTGGCCCCAAGCTTGACGCCAGTCGCTTGCGTTACTAGTTCAGAGATCCTCTGAATAAGAAAGTCGCTATTTGCTTGATTCGGCTTGTGATGGGTCACTTTTCACCGCTTTCGCTTTCTGTGGCTCGTTTTAGGCTTTCCATTTTCTATTCTTGAGTGCCGCTATTTTTGAATCTGGTGATTCAAACGTGGGTCTACCCGGAGGTCGTGAAGCGCCTTGGCGATCGTCCCCAAGGGGTTTGAGTTCGACCTTGTGTTCAGAACGGCCAGAATATTTTTTAGTCCTTGCGGCATCGGCTTGTGGAAGTGAAGCCGAAGGTATGGCTTGGTGTGAAATTGCCGGGAGTCTAGATCTTCCGTCAATGACTGTCTCAAGATCGGCAACGACGGTCAGAAGCTGTTGGGCTTGAGCTGATAACTGATCAGAGGCGTTTGCAGACTCACGCGAGGTATTCGCGTTTTCGTGGGTTGACTGATCAAGTTGATTCATAGCCTTGGTAATTTCGCTGACGCCTAGAGCTTGTTCCTGTGCAGCGGTCGATATTTCACTGATCATATCGTTCACTTCAGTGACGTTTCGTACTACATCTTCAAGAATTTCTGAGCACTGTTTGGCAACGACCGTTCCTGTTTGAACTTTGTCTTTTCCATCAGCTACAAGTCTCTCAACCTGCGCTTTCGTATCCGACACAATGGATTCGACTCTTTGAATGCTTCCATTCAGCATGTCGGCAATTTCTTTAGCTGCGTTTCCACTCATCTGAGCCAGGTTTCCTACTTCTTCAGCAACGACTGCAAAGCCTTTTCCGTGTTCGCCAGCGCGGGCTGCTTCGACCGAGGCATTGAAAGAAAGAAGTTTTGTCTGGAATACAATTTCATTGATTACTTTTGTTTTGTTTCCAATTTCAGTGATAACTTTGACTATTTCAGAAATTTGACGATTGCTGTTCTCAATTTGCTTCATGATATTTTCATTACTAGAATTTATATCAGAAATTGCATGCATCATTTCTTTAACCGTCTGTTGTCCACGAGATGCAGCGTCTCGGCTCGCAGTTGAAACCTGGCGAGACTTCACTGCATTGTCAGCGCTCTTCTTGACCATGGCACTCATTTCTTCAACAGCACTTGCAGTTTGTTGAATTGCCGAGGCTTGAACTGTGGAAGCATGAGCCAAGTTCTTTGAGCCTCTGGAAATTTGATCAGCAGCGCTCGTCATGCTCGCAGATTCTGAGGTGAGGCCAGAGACTACATGTTGAAGTGATGTCGAGATTTTTCCAACAGTCATCCAGCCTGCCATTAGTAAGCCGGCAAATACTATTGCGGCACCGACAATCAGAGCCCAAGTAAATCTCAAAGATTCTTCATCGGACGAGACTTGTATGCCCGCAATCCAGCCTTTTCCTGGATAAATTGAGTATCCTTTGGATGAAGTGAGTGCTTCGTAGGTGTTTCCTTTGAAGTAGGGTGCATCCAGGTCAATTTGGGTTATCTCGGTGGCTGTCTTAGCATTGGTGGATCGAGCGTCAAAGTCGGGAAGTTTAGACTTATATTCTCTTTCTAGGCCCTCTGGATGAACGATGAAGGTTCCCTTCGAGTCTACCAAGAATGCGAAGATATCCTTTTGTTTATCTGTTCGAACTTTTTGGAGTTCTTCGTTTGTAATGGCCTGAACCACATCACTCCAACTCATGCGATTGGACCAGACGCCAATAATATCGCCACTGGTCTTATCTCGAATGGGCGCTGTAAAATTCATCACATAAGTTGGCTTGCCGAATACTTTAGTAAGGTCCTGATCGAGTTGCACATCTTCCACAAGTGCGGTTCCGGGTGTTATTCGTCCAGATACGGCCTCTTTGAACCAAAAACTATCAGAGTAATTTTTTCCAATGAGAGATCTCAGAGATGTCTCTTTTCCAGTTTTATCGACGCCGTTGATAGCAATCACTTTTCCGCTGAGGTCTGCAACAATCAGAGCGTCGTATATGGGCGTGTAGGCGCCCATCATATCGTTCATGAAGGCTGTGATTCTGTCTGAATTGATACTACGAGCGGGCTCTGAAAGAGCAAAGGCCTGAACGTCTCCATATCTTTCAAAAAGATTTCGATCGATTTTGTCGATATAACTCTCGGCAAGTGTTCGAGCGAGTGTTTCTTTTCCATTTCGGATGGCTCTTAATTCAAACGAGGCCATTGCGATGAAGAGGGTAATAGACACTGCGATCGTCGCAGCTAAGAAGAGAATTAATTTTGCTCTCAACGGAAGTTTTTTATTCATACTTTTTCTCCTCAAATCAAACTTTCTCGGGTCTTAGATATCTTGGAATCTAGGATCATCATCATCGGGTAGATCATCAGCTCCAACTGCCTTGGCTCGAGTTGCCTTTGTTGCTTCTGTTTTTGCTGCGTGAAAAGCTGGCGGATTTGCATGTTCTCCAAATGTCCTGAGCGTTACAGGAGTGTCGACTTTTGTCGCTGCCATAGAAAACGGTGCTCTTGGACTATGATCCGAGTGCGTTGATCCTTCAACAAGACCTCTCAATGTGGAGAGTACTCCAAGAAGCTTTTGAGCTTGAGATGTCATATTCTCTGCAGAAACAGCAGACTGTTGCGACGTTGCAGCGTTTTCGTGTGTAGCCTGATCGAGTTGGTTCATCGCCTTTGTAATTTCAGAAATTCCAGTCGACTGCTCGCTCGATGCTGTTGCAATTTCACCGATCATTTCGTTAACGTGACTTACATTTTTTACAACATCGTCGAGAATTTCAGCACACTCTTTGGCGACAAGGCTGCCTTCTTGAACCTTGGTTTTTGATTCAGCAACGAGTCGTTCGACTTGTGTCTTGGTATTGGTGACGATGGATTCAACTTTTTGAATGCTACCGCCTAGCATTTCAGCAATTTCCTTAGAAGCGTTTCCGCTCATTTGAGCGAGATTTCCGACTTCTTCAGCAACGACTGCAAAGCCTTTGCCGTGTTCACCGGCTCGAGCTGCTTCAACTGAAGCGTTGAAGGAGAGCAGCTTTGTTTGAAAAACGATATCGTTGATCACTTTTGTTTTTGTTCCGATCTCTGTGATCACCTGGACGATTTCACCGATTTGACGATTGCTGTCCTCAATGGCTTTCATAATGTTTTCGTTGCTTCTGTTAATATCATTGATTGAACGAAGCATCGCGTTGACCGATTGTTTGCCACGCTCTGCGGTCGCCTGGCTCACCTTTGAAACTTCGCGTGATTTACTTGCGTTGTCGGAGCTCTTTTTGACCATCGCGTTCATTTCTTCGATCGAGCTAGCGGTTTCTTGCAAGGCTGCCGCTTGCTCCGTCGTTGCACTCGAAAGACTCAAAGAGGAGGTCTTAATTTCAGAGCTCACGGAATTAACAGCAGTAACCTGTTCATTCAGTCCAGACATGATGCTGGTGACGGTTGAGAGAAGATCTCGGATAATCCAGAATGCTGTGAAAAAGCCAAATAAGACTCCGAGAAGAATGACGACGGACTGAACTGCATTAGATCGTGTGGCGAGATTTCGGCTCGCGAGTTCTGCATCTGTAGCGCCTTTCTCAATGTTCTCACCGAGTGCGCCCATCTCTTCTTCTAAAAGAGAAAATGTTTCTTGAAACTTTGGTAATACGGCTTCGGCTTCTGTTTTTCTTCCTGCGAGGGAGTGTGTGACTATCTCTTTAGTTTGCTCTGCATAAAGATTGACGTGGGGCAAGATCTTCGTGACGTGATCTCGTGTAGCTTGTGTGAGCTCAAGCTTTTGAAGGTCAGACAAGTAGCTAACGAACTGCTTTGCCATCTCTTCAAAATCTGATCTGATTTCGTCCTTTACAGATTTGTCATCAGATTTTGAAAATAGAATGGCTCGATAGGCAGAGGCCCTCAATCCATCATGCATCATATCTGCAAGTGTCATGAGCCGAACTGCAGGAAGCTGCTGTGTGGCGATATTCTCCCCACTCCTTATCAGCAAGTGCTCAAAGTAAAATCCAATTGCACCTTGGAGGATAAGATTGATAATCAACGCACCACTTAGGAACCAGAGTTTTTTTGCAATTGACCAATTCTTCATAACTATTCTCCCCTTTTTAAGCAGTCTTTTTGCCTTCAGCAGCCTTCTGTAGCATCTGATAGTCTTTCACATCTAGGGCTTTGCCCAGTTCAATGAGCAGCGTGAGCCTTGAATCTTTCTTGGCAACGCCGGTAATATAATCGCATTTCTTGGAGTTCTCGAGATCAGGCTTAGGGCAAATTTCTTCTGATGCGAGGGTGAGAACTGAGTTGACGGAATTGACGACAATTCCAAGACAAAGCGGATCGAGATCACAAATGATCACAGCTTTCTCACCATTTGGATCGCACTTGATTCCGAACTTCGTTCTCAGATCGATAATGGAAATAATTTTGCCGCGGAGATTCATGATTCCGTTGTAATAGTTTGGCATCGACGGAATCGGAGTGACCTCCGGAAAAGCGATCACCTCTTTTACACTTAAGAGGGGAACTGCATAGGTTTCGCTTCCAAGCGAGAACTGCAGATATCGTTGTTCCTGATATCCTGATTTTGCATTGTCGTCTGTCATGCGACACTCCTTTTTCCACTGGGGGTACCTTTGTGAAGCACTAACTCATTGAGGTCGAGAATCAAGGCAGCTCGGCCGTCTCCAAGAATGGCTCCGCCGCTTACTCCCTTGAGATCTCGAATTTCGCCACCAAGCTGTTTAATGACGATCTGCTGTTGTCCAAGAATATCATCTACCAGAACACAGAATGGAAGATCTCCGGAGCGTACAACCACTGCGATGCACTTCCATGCTTCTCGTTTTTCTTCACGTTTTCCAACAAGTTCGGAGAGTCTAAAGACTGGCAGATGCTCTCCTCGTATGCTTAAAACTTCTCCCAGTCCTGATACAGCATGAATGTCTTCCTTTGCGGGTTGCAGTGATTCGAAAACTTGAGCGAGTGGTACAACATAGCGTTCGGATCCAGCAGAAAGAACCATTCCATCAATAATGGCGAGAGTGAGTGGAAGTCGAATTCTTACCGTGGTGCCTTTTCCTTTTTCGGTAATGAGCTCTACTTCGCCAGAAAGCTTTTTCTCAATATTTGTTTTTACGACGTCCATGCCTACGCCACGTCCAGAAATTTCCGAGACGTCCGATTTCGTCGAGAATCCAGGCGCAAATATCAGATGATAGCAGTCTTGATCTGAAAGCTTTTCGTGGGGACGAATAATTCCTTTTTCAATGGCCTTCGTCTTAAGTATTTCGGCATCAAGACCTTTACCGTCGTCCTGTACATCGATCACGATCTGACCGCCGCGATGATAGGCGCTGAGCGTGATGGTTCCGCCGCCACTCTTTCCGACTTTTTGTCGATCCGCCTCATTCTCAATTCCATGATCGACAGCGTTTCGCACAAGATGGACAAGAGGGTCGCCAAGAAGGTCGACGACTGTTTTATCAATTTCCGTCTGTTCGCCCTCAGTGACAAATTTAATATCTTTTTTCAGGGCCTGAGCAGTATCTCGAACAATTCGCTGCATTTTCTGAAAAGTTTGTTTCAGCGGAACCATCCTCAAACTCATGGAGATGTCTTGAATGTCTTTTGTAATCTTTGCGAGTTGATTTACGGTGCGATGCACCAGAGCCGATTGAATGTGGTATTTCTGTTGATTCAGTACAGTCTGCAAAATAACAAGTTCACCGACATTGTTAATCAATCCTTCCAACCTCTTGAGACTCACTCGAATGCTTTCGTCTTCCGCAGCCGCATTTTTCTTGGCTGGAGGTTGTCCTTGAGGCGCCGCTTCATTCTGTGGTTTTGACGCTTGCTGGATTGGAGCAAGCGATGGTGCGGGTGCGGGGGGAGCTTCAGCCGCAATTGGTTTCGCCTCCTTTGCGGTCGGACTCTCAGTTTCGGCTTCCTCAAACTGCTCGGCAATTTTTCGAGCCGTCTCGAGCTCCAGAGCAAGAGTATTTTCGCTTGGGCCTTCAGAAGGCGTAGTTTCAGCACCTTCCTGAGCTAAAAGTTCTGGTGAGGCTTCAGCTTCGACAGGCAAACTTTCTCCCGGAGATTCATTCGAAGTTGGCTGAGCGACGGATTCTGCTGCGGCACTAGCCGGATTTTCCATTTGGCTCGTGATTTTTGCCAAGAGATCCTTGGAATCAATCTTGTAGTCGAAGTCAGCCCGTAGAGATTGAATTGAATTTTTGAGGTGATCGTTACATTCCAGAAGGAGTGTCACGGTTGAGGGATGAACAAGTATTTCTCTATTCTTTAACTTAAGTAGTAATGATTCTAGAACGTGCGTGAACTCCGCCATTTCAGAGAATCCAACAGCGCGCGCGCCTCCCTTCAGATTATGCGCGAGACGGAACAGATTCTCTACAACCTTGATGTCGTCTGGAGATGCTTCCAGAGCCATAAAATTTTGCTCGGCGTCCTCGAGTAGCTGGGATGCTTCGTCAAGAAAGCAGACTTTCATTTCTCGTTCAAAATCGTCCATAGGATGCTCTCATTCTAGAGCAATCCTTGAATAAAAAAAGAGGGTCGCCTCCTGAATGCCTATAGAGATATTTTGAGCGGTCACTTTGAACGTTCATTCACAATTTGAATTTTATCTAATTTATTTGTGTCGGGGGAGTTCCCAACGCATCAGCATTCGAAGAAAATGATTAGAGTTAGATTTAACTTGGGACCCGATTAAGGAGAAGCAATGTTCAAAATAGATTCAAAAATTCTTGTGGTCGACGACATGCTTACAATGCGAAAGATTATCACGAAAAATTTAAAAGAGTTCGGCTTTTCGAAGATTGAGGAAGCAGACGATGGTGCAACAGCATGGCCCGCCCTCGAGCATGCTTTCCAGGTAAATCAGCCGTTCCAGTTGGTGTTGTCAGATTGGAATATGCCGGTGATGAAAGGCATTGAGTTTCTAAAAAAAGTCCGTGAGGATGCTCGATTTAAAAAATTGCCGTTTTTGTTAATTACTGCAGAATCAGAAAAAAGCCAGGTGATTGAGGCGATCAAGCTAGATGTCAGCGACTATATTGTGAAGCCCTTCACGGCCCAGCAGCTCAAAGATAAATTAATTAACGCTCACAAGAAACATTTCAGGCCTAGTGCCGTAAGTATTGCGTAGTCATTAGTTTCTCAATCTGACTCTCATCAGAGATCAAGATGAGAGTCGTGAGCATCAAGAAGGGGGATTCCTGAGAATGAGTGTCCAACAAGCGGCAAATCTAGTTCCGGCAAAAGATGAGACCTTTGTTCAAAAGATAAAGGATGGTGTGAAAACGGCAGTCGTGCGGGGTGAATTTGAAGTTCCCGTTCTGCCGAATGTTACTGCGGAAATCATGAAGTTGTTGAATGATCCAAACGTTGGCATGAATAAATTAGAGCAGGTCATTAAGCAAGATCCTGCGATGTCAGCGAGACTTATCAAAACTGCAAATTCAGTGATGTATCGAGGTGCGATGGAAATTTCATCACTTCAGAATGCCATGGCACGAATTGGTCTCAAGAATGTGAAAGATATTGCGATCACAATGGGGATTCAATCTAAGGCATTTAATATTGCAAATTTTGAGGATGTCCTCAGCCAGATTTGGAAAAATTCATTATCTTGTGCGATCGTTTCTCAACAGTTGGCCAAGTCATTGCTTGGAGATCGCGAATCTGCGTTTCTCGCTGGTTTGCTCTCAAATATCGGAAAGCCTGTTCTCGTGCAAATCTGTGGAAAGTTGGAGGCTAAAGAGAAGGTTGAGGCGCAGAAATCAGCGCAAGTTTCCAAGCAACCGTTTGATCCGAAGACGTGGCGGGTTCCGTACCTGAGAGAGGAGATTCTGCCGGTGGCGATGGAAGAATTGCATGCAACGGTTGGTGCAGCGGTCGGAGCACGTTGGGGATTGCCTGAGCCCATTCACAATTCGATTAAGTTCTTGCGAAATCCGATGCAAGCTCCTGAACAAAATCGAAAACTTGCTCTGACAATTAGTTTAGCTCACAGAATTTGCAGTCACTTTGGATTTGGAACAGAGCTAAAGAATATTGATTTTTCAAATGATGAGGGCGTGAAAAATCTTGAGCTTGAGCCTGCGGAATTTAATGAAATGCTCGAAGATATTCCTGATGCTGTTTCTACTCAGCTTTCGGCATTTGCAACATAAGATGGAGGAAAAGGCTTATGAGAAGGCTTTTGATTCTGGATGATGAACCTGAGATTCTTCAATGCTTAACCGAGTACTTTGCGGATCAATTTGATTCTATTGAGTGTGCCTTGAACGGAATTGATGCTCTCGAGAAGTTAAAAGGGCCAGAGTACTCGCTGATTATTAGCGATTTCAAGATGCCCAAGTTAGATGGTCTTGAGTTTATAAAGACACTGAAAGAGCGAGATATTAGAACGCCGGTGATTTGGATTAGTGGACAAGCTGACCCGGCAAGTCAGACGGAGGCTTGGCGTGCAGGAATAACTGAATTTCATCGGAAGCCATTTCGATTCGATGAATTGCAGCATTCCGTGGAAGTTGCGTTGGCCCTCGGACATGCTGAGAGTAGTGTCCGCGAAAAACTGATTCTCCATCCGTCCGCAAAGACGGTAAAGATTGAGCTCGAACATGAGCTATGGAATTATTTATCAAATGCCGCGAAATCAGCGGGCTTTTCGTTAGAGTCATTTATTATCGATAAATTGGTCGAAGATATTCCTGCAGATACCCTACAGAAGATAGTTAAACGATAGTTTTTCTGCGAGAACCGAATGCTTTGGCTTAATGACTATTTTAATCAGCTTCGGCTCTCGTCACGGGTGATCATCCTGATATTTGGCTGGTCATTCGGCGGCATGTTTTGCCTTGGTTCGGCATTCATTGTCTATAAATACGACATGCAGATTGAGAGCTTTGAAGATTCTTGCAGTGAAGCAATCAATCTCGCCAGTAATTCATTCTCGCAGGTTTTATGGAATCTTGATGAGACGACGGCTTCCGCCCTTGGCGATTCTTTCATGAACTATGAGGACAATATCAAAGCCATTGAAGTCCGAGATAATACGGGAGCAGTTTTTTTGACTAGAGGCGTGCGAGATGAACTCGATGGGGCTGTTCTCAAGAAGATGCCTATCGTTTATAGAGGTGAGACGATTGGGTACGTTGAAATAACATTTGATAAAAGCCCATTTCGATCTGCTTTGTATAGAGAACTCATGGTCTTAATTCTGCTCGCGCTTTCCCTCTGCACGGTCATTTCCTATCTCGCCTATAGATCGACATCATCGATTATTTTGAGGCCATTCAATTTTTTGGTGGACGCAATCAGAAGCCTTCGCGGCGGTAATTTCAATCGGCTTGCTTCCACTGACTTGCCTCCTGATTTTTTGGAAATCATAGAGGCGTTCAATGATTCCATTGTCGCGATTGGCGAGCGTGACGCGAAAATTCACGCGCATGCGTTGAGACTCCAACTCGAAGTTGAGAAAAAAGTTGCCGAACTTGAGTCTCAACGCGCCCTTAGCGTTGAGTCAGCTCGCTTGGCGTCTCTTTCAGAGGTGGCAGCGGGAATTGCTCATGAAATTAACAATCCGTTGGCCGTCATCTCCAGTCGCGCTCAAATACTCATTTCAAAGATGAGTCGTGATAGGTCTTTATCTGAATATAAGATTTCCGTTGAAAAAATCGAGGCGATGGTTGAACGGATCTCAAAAATTATCCTTGGTTTAAAAGCTTTCTCAAGAGATGGGTCGAAGGATTTCTTTGAGATAATATCATTTCAAAAGATTATTTCAGATATTACGGGCCTCTGTGAGGGGAGATTGAGACAAAGAGATATTAAATTTCTGTCTTTTGTGATTCCAGACAATCTTTCGATTTGCTGCCGCGAAGTGCAGGTCGCTCAGGTGCTGATTAATTTGATCAACAATGCAGCAGATGCCATAGAGAATCTATCCGTCCGTTGGATAAAACTGACCGCCGAAATTCATGGTCAAGAGATTGTTATTCGTGTGGTTGATAGTGGATCTGGAATCGACAAATCAATTGCGGATCGAATGTTTGATCCTTTCTTCACATCAAAGCCGGTCGGTAAGGGAACTGGTCTTGGGCTCAGCATTTCGTTGGGTATTGTCAGGGATCATAATGGGAGTCTCTCTTACGTTGAAAGCGAAAAGAACACTACGTTTGAAATACGTTTGCCGGTCGATCTGGCCGCGGGAGCTCCTGATCAAAACGTTGAGAATAAGGGTGGCGCGGTGGGATCATAAGCATCGGCGTTGCCTCCCATTCGGTTCATTCAGCGATATCGTATCGTTTTAGAATTTTCAGAATAGTTCCGTCATTTTGAAGGCGCTTCATCTCTTTTGAGACAAGCTTAGCCAATTCCTGTGCTTCCGGAAATTTTGGAGAGAACCCAATATAGAGATCTTGTTTGTATGGTTTAATTGTGCCCGCATCTTTGAATTTGTCTGAATTGATCTTAAGGTCTTTAAGTGTGTACTTCAACACTCGAGGATCTTCATAAATTGCTGTCAGGCGGCCCGATAATAATTTTCGAATCAAAAATTTTAATGCGTCGTCGCCTGATGCAATTTCAAATGAAGAGTTTTTCTCTTTGATCAGGTTATTGGTGACCTCATCATAAGTATACCCTTGAATGACACCAATTTGATGCCCTTTCAAAGAGCCAACTCCCTGATAGCTCCATGCGCTATTGGTGTTAGTAAATAGCTTAAAAGTTGCCAAACCCTGAGGTGTGTCTGGAAAAATAAAATCTGGAGCATCTTCTTTAGCGGCCCCAACGATCGCAGCGAATTTTCCTTGTCGGGTGTCGTTGATTGCCCGAGCCCAATTGATCAACTTTACGTCGAGCACGTAGCCGTGTGGCTCCAAAATCTGCTTTACGATTTCAACAATATAACCAGGATGATCTGACTTTGGATCGCAGATATGCGGACACCAGATATCTGATCTTAGTGAAAGCACTTTGTGCGACCGATGGGGAGTCAATTGTGATCCATCCGCTCGAGAATCGGAAGGCCAGGCCGAGCCCGCGGCAATGATGGCTCCGAATATCAAAGGGTCAAAGGGTTTCCATATTGGAAATTTTCTCGATTGTAACATGGTGTCTCCATTTTACCTCAAGACGTATTGGTTGGCCTCGATCGCGAAAGTGACGTGATGCATTTCGATCTCGAAATTCAATTGTAAACGTGTATTTACAAGTCCTTTCTCGATTCTCCAAAATGCGGCCGTCTTTTTGGTGTTATTCCATTTTTTTAAAAGTGAGGTGACAATAATATATCGTTTTATGGGAGATTCGACGCCACAGAGCAGCAAGAGTGATCGAAAACACACTCGGTTTAGAGTCGCGGATTGCCGTGAGCTGGTGGCGACTATTGATCCACAGTTCGAGGCAGTGCTCGTAAATGTCGGCGAGGGTGGTGCTGGCTTTTATTCAACGGTCTGTTATCAACGTTTGAAAGTTGGAAATCGTGTATTTAGTCAGTTTAGGCTGGAAGGTGTCACTGCGGATCCAATTGATATACAGGGACGAGTGGCACATATTACTCCGGTTGATCTCAATGGAAAAGTTGTGACGTTCTACGGAGTCGAATTTCTCACGGCGCATCAGACTCGAATAGCGCCTATTATTGAGGCTCTTCGCAGTTATGCTGGCTCAGGGAAGGTTGTCGCGTACTGACTGAGCGTTCCCCATCAGTCGCTTAAGAAGCGCGGCAGCAAAATGAATAGAATTTAGTTTTGGTGCGCAACTAGAAAATATAGACAAATTAAATTTATAAATAAAATTAGTTTATAAATTGACGGCCCTCAAATGGTGGATTTATTCTGGATTCGTGAGCTCACGTGTATTGCCTGGAAAGCGTCGTTGGATTCGATGGAAGCCTGAGGGACTTCTCTATCATGCGAGCCTTGGAATGATGCGAGATGGAAAGTTCGAATCGGTCGCACTTGGTCTAGTAGTTAATGAGTCTCAAGGTGGATCCTGCATCGTGACGAGAGATTCTCAGGTGTTTTTCTCTCACCGAAATTGGGTGATTCGTGTTGGTGATATGGCTCCTGTGCCGTTCAAGATGGCGTGGGCAAATCGTTTCGCCGCCGACTTGCTGATGTTTGGCGGCGAATATATGCAATCCGAAGAGGGTTCGTCTCTCGTGCTCAGGTCAACGTGAGCTTTTTCAGTTCGGCGGTTTAGGCCCTCTTCACCCAGCTGTTGCACCATCCGTTGCCGGGAACCAATCGGTTACTAAAGATCGCGCATTTTCCTTGGCCTTTAGCGGCAGGGTCAAGGGTATAGAGCTGGCATGTTGCACAGGTCTGAGTTTTTCCTTCAGTACCAGCCTTTTTTGGCCACTTTTTTGTGTCAACTTTGGCTGCGTCCTTATGAAATCCAAGAGCTGACGCCATCTGCTCTTTTTCATCAACAGGCCCGGCCGCAGGGCTCTGCGCCAGAAGATTTTTTTTCAAGCCAAGGCTCAAAAGACATGTGCCTGCACTCATTGCTAAGAAAGTTCGTCTATTCATGGCCCGAGTATAGGCCCTTTAAATCGTCTTGGAAAACAAAAAACGTTCTGGAAGGCCCTCGAGATAGCGATCAAAGACCATAGCAATATTTCGAATGAGAAGCTCACCTGTTTTTGAAATCACGATCTTGTCGTCATGAAGCTGGAGTAGATCATTCGTTTCAAAAAATTTGAGACGATCTATTTCTGTTCTAAAATATTGTCGGAAATCAATCTCAAATATTTTGGTGACGTCACTAAAACTGACCTCAAATTGACACATTAGATCCATAATGACTTTTCTTCGAATGAGATCGTCTCGATTGAGTTTGATCCCTCGCTCTACTGGAAACTTTTTTTCCTTCAGGTTTGCATAATAGCTAGGGAGCGTTTTCTTGTTCTGGACATAGGTTGAGCCCAGCATGCTGATTGCAGAAATTCCAAGCGCTACCATCTGTGCATTTTCTTTTGTCGTGTAGCCCATAAAATTTCGATGTAATTTTTTGTTTCGTCTTGCCTTGAAAAGCTCATCATCTGGCAATGCGAAATGATCCATGCCGATTGGCTCATAACCCGCCTCCAGAAGACGAGTTCTTGCAATTTTATACAGATTAATTTTCACAATGCCTTCCGGAATATCACGATCCGAAAATCTTCTTTGAAATGGATATTTCCAGGGAACATTGGCGAACGAGTATAGAGCAATTCTGTCTGGCTTTATTTTAATGACTAATTCTATCGTTCTTTCAATAGATTCATTCGTTTGAAGGGGGAGCCCATAGACTAAGTCGAGATTGATACTCTCGAACTTTAACGATTTTGCGTGCTCAACTAGTTCAGAGGTTTGATCAAAAGTTTGATGCCGATTAATGATATCTTGAACGTGCGGCTCAAAATCTTGAACTCCGAGAGAAAGTCGATTAAATCCGAGCGAGCGGAGTTTGTTTAAGTGATCGTGAGTTGTGACCACTGGATTAACTTCAATCGAAATTTCTGGATGACTCGCCCACTTGAATTTTGATTCGATATTTGAAAAAAGTTTTTCCAAATCTGCAGGCGAATAAAATGTGGGAGTTCCGCCGCCAAAGTGAACTTGCTCCAAAACTCCATTTTGCCCAACCGTAGTTTTGTAAAGCTCAACCTCAGCATGTATAGCGTCAATATAAGATTGCTCATGTTCGCGTCGTGGATCGATGATCTTGTGACAAGCGCAGAAGTGACAAAGCTTTTCACAGAATGGTAGATGAACATAGAGAGATAGTGCCGAGCTTGGTTGAATCTCTCTTTCAAGAGCAATTTTAAATTCCTCCGAAGTGACTTCTTGGGTCCAAACGGGTGCTGTTGGATAGCTTGTATATCTCGGTCCCGGTCTTTCTAGGGCTTCAACGATTTTATCAAAATTGAGATTTTGCTGATTGTTCACCGAAAATCCTTAGTTCGATAAATAAGATGATACTTGATGAAGAAATTGGCAAGATCGTTGATGGCAGGGCCTCAAACACGATCTTGAGATTCGGCTCGAAGTTGAAATGTAGTTTATGCGTATATCTGTGAAAGTTCAGCCTGGGTCGAAGCACGAATCTATCGAAAAGATTTCAGCCATTGAATTTCGAGTAAAATTAAGAGCGAGGGCGGTCGAGGGCAAGGCGAATGATCAGCTGATCGAAGTTTTAGCTCAATATTTTGAAATTCCGAAGTCATCAGTTCAAATAATTCGTGGAGCAAAATCGAGAAATAAGGTTCTCGTCATTGAGAAGGGTAGTGAAAAAATTCGTGATCAATGAGGGCTGAGATTAGGATGCAGATTTTTTCTCATTCAAATTCGGAAGTTTTTGAACATATGGGGCGTAATCTTGGTCAGACTTCATGATATGATTCAGAAGCCATGAGCTCAGAAATTCTAAAAGGGCTTCTGGATTCAGATTATTTTTTTCATACTGTGATTTATATTTTTGAATCGCGTGAATCATTGTTTCATGAGATTTCTTGTGTTCGATGAATTTTGGATAGAGAGATTCCTTCATGAGGTTCTCTTCGTACGAAAAATGATTGAGAGTATACGCAACAAGCTGTTGAATGACCTTATCCATCATGATCCGGCGCTCAGCTTCGCTATTTACAGCGCGGTGGCAGACTTGATCCATGATATTGATGAGATCGACTAATGTTTTATGTTGTCGATCGATCTCCGCAATTCCGGTCCAGTATTTCTCGCTCCACTCAATATTCGCCATTGGAAATTCCTCCTGTATCTACCCAAAATGGTATCTGCCCAAAAAAAGAGGGAAGACTGCATTTCTCCAAGTGTCCCATATCTTATTTAAATTGAACCAGAAAAAACCGTGTTAAGTCTTGCGGCGAATGAGTCGAGCTATTCAAGGTGGGTGGTTCAGAAGAATATTTTCTAAGGCTTTTCTTCTAAGTTTCATTTTTCACTTCTTACGGCTGACTTTCTGAAATAGATCAAGCAATCTCACGTCATGTGCAGGTGCCGTAGTGGTCTGCTCTAATTCGGACCATGGTTTTCGTTCTGCCAATCCATGCTAACTGTGAATGATGGTGGCTGATTCAGCCTGATCCTGCTGTCGTTTCAAACTAACTCCTTGCGGGCCCTCAAATGAAAACCTGCCACCTGCCATAAGAGAATAAACAGAATGAGGCCAGTCTTAGAAAAAGGTGCACTAATCAGCCTCAGTGCGGGCGGTCCAACCCTCAGTGGGCAAAAGTCTGAAATCTATTTAGGAAGCTCAATCTATTGTGGTTTAAGCAAATTCTGCTATACGGTTTCCCATGATTTTACCCCTATATTTCATGGTTTTAGCTGCCGATCTTGCTCCGAAAGAGGAGCCTTCTCCAACCTTAATAACTGCAATTTCGACGCTGGCAAGACAGTCTGAACGACATTGTGAGGCAGTACTATCAAGCATACCAATTTATACATCGAATGAATTTTCTGTGTATGAATTGATCCCCCAAGTGTTTTATTTCCATTTCAAAACTCAAGATTCTCTCGGGCGAACATTTTTGAGACCGCAAGAGTATTTTGAATCTCCAAAATTCAAAGGCCAGATTTTCAGTACTGAGGAGTTTGAGGTTTGGTATAAGACGACGACTCCAGATGGAACATTCACTTATTACGAACAATGGACGGGGTTTAATTTTCCTTCGTGGGTACTGGACCCATTCTTTGACGGTAGATTTAGAAATATTTCCGAGAGAGAACAAGCCATCTTAGATTTTTTGAAAGAGAAACGACGGCCATTCTATGTAGTGGCCTCATTTGAGCGTCCGCCACAAGATCGATTTAAGCTCTTGCGAGTTCTTCGACATGAAATTTCGCATGCTCTATATTATTTTGACCCAAGGTACAGATCGCAAGTCGATGCAATTCTAGCAGCCGCACCGCAAGACCAAATGAAAATACTTTATAACTACTTAATTGAAGTGAAGGGCTATAATACGAGTGTTGTCATAGATGAAGAACATGCGTTCCTCCTGACATTGTGGCAACAGCTCTTCGATAAAGCGAATATTTCTCCTAAAGAAGTTGAATCCACCATTTTGAAACTTTTGATTCTGTACGAAGACACTTTGAAATCTTTACTGAAAAAATAAATGGCGGAGTAGAGTCGGCGAGTTTAGAACCTGGTGCTTTTAGATGTTTGTGATATAAACTTGTGATGTCAAATCGGGTCGACCTTCTGTAAAATGAGGGAATTGTAGTGAAAAAGATTTATACGGTTATTGTAGTATTTCTCTTAGTGGCAGTTTCAGTGTTCTTTTTTTTCTCAAGAGATCGTGCGTTCCGTGGTCGAGTTGAGAGTTCTAAAGATGGAAAATCCTATCTCGTTGTGACCGACGACAACGGTGGACATTGCGGGCCTATCAAACTGGACGGAAATATTTGGCGTTATGGAATCAATGCTGCTGGTGAAGTCTCGTCTGGTGTTCACGGAATAGAATGCGGGAGTGGTGAAATTCAATTTGAGATTCCAGCGGGTAAGATATTTTATTTTGATTATTGGGGCCCGTGAAGGCCGTTGACGGGAATGTAATGAATGTTCATCTAGCGTATATCGAGCACCTTTGACTGATTCCGCGTCTACTGGGATGCTTCCATAAAAACGACCTGTCGTTGTAAATAGATCGCCGTCTTTGCTAGAAATTTTAATCTTGATGAAAGGCAAAGGGATGGCTCGCAGCCTCCATTTCGTGAACGGCTCCTTTACTTTCACCCTCGAAAAAAAGGCCTTAATCCAATTCATATTGTTTGCCGATATACTTTAAGCGCTCGCTTATGCTGACCATTTCAATTGAAGCTTTCGCTTACTTTTCACACAGTCCAAGAGATAGAGGTCGATCAACTTCTGATAAGGAATTTTAACCTCGAGGCTCATTTTCTTAAAAAAGTCGATGACCTCGGCACTTAGGTTGATGCCGACAGCCCTCTTTGCCTTACCCACATAGGGGTTAGGAATTTCCTTCATTTTTGAGAGGTCATATTCTTTCTTCATATATTTTTTGCTCCTTCTTTGTTGCCTTACGGGCCGAAATGATCCGAATCACAGAATCAAACTTACGATAACAATGCACCACCATCAAAATCCGAGCCGCAGAACTTAAGCCGATGACAAGATACCTCTCTTCATCGGTGGAATGTTCCTCGTCAAGGAATACGCGTCCAAGGCTGTCAGCAAAAACCGTCTGGGCTTCTTCAAACCAAACTCTATGCTTTCGATGGTTGATAAGATTCTTTTCTTCATCCCACTCGAAACGCATATATACACATTCTAGATATTATCTATATGATTGCCAAGGCGGATCGAGAGTTAACATTACTCCCGCAAAACTTTGAATGATTTTAAGAACTTAAATGGCGGGGCCGAAGGGACTCGAACCCTCGACCTCATGCGTGACAGGCATGCGTTCTAACCAACTGAACTACGACCCCATCTTGAAAATTGGATTTTCAAATTCACATGAGAGCCTGCCAACCAACTGTGCCTGGGCACAGTGCTTTTTTGCTCGCATATGCCCTACCAGAGTTATTGATCGCGGGCCTTTTGGTCAACCTCGGAAAGTAACAAAAACTAGATTTTCTCCCCAAAAATCATGGGGGTTTGCCCTTAAGCTGGCCTCTATGTGGGTGTGTTTGGTTAGGCCCTAATCAAACAATATTAACGAGGGATACTCGCGTAGAATTGATTGACCAATGGATCTGTTCGTATCGAGCCTTTGCTCCAGCCAGAAATCGTGACGTCCTGACTTCGACGGACTCGACTAAGCGCGACATAGGCCTGTCCGGGCTCCCACAAGGATTTGAGATCAACGTGAATGCGATCAAGCGTCGCGCCCTGAATTTTATGAATCGTGCTGGCATAGGCCAATCCAACTGGAAAATTTCTCGCTGACGCCACCTCGAAACCATCGTCATCTAATATTGAAAATGTCATGGGCTCTAAGTCAATTTCCCGCGTTGTAATATTGATTCGAATCTTGCCGTCCTTAAAATCCGTGATCTCGCCACAGGTTCCATTCACAAAACGTTGCTTCGGGTCATTGACTCGAAGCATGACTCGAGCGCCTTTTTTTAGCGTAAGAATCTCAGAGACCGGAGCATCTCTTTTCAGCTTTTCGACATGGTGTGCTGCGCCACTGTAGATTGTTTCAAAACTGCGGGTATTGCCTGGAATTTCCGCTAGTTTCGCCATATTGAACTCGTCTGTCTGATAACGGCGTGGAAATAAGAATGTGGTCTCAAAATTTTCTATTCTTTCCTGAGCGGCGGATTGAGTTTGATTTTCAAGAAATGCAGAAACTCTATGACTGAGCTCGCCAACTCGAACGTCTTGTAAAATCTTCAGAAACTCAGGATCTTCGGATCTCATCGATTCTCGAAGAACAATTGTGCGAAATGATGAGTTCGCCCACGCTTCGCCCAAGAAAGCCCAAGGTTTTTGGGAGGTCGTGCTCACGGGGGGCAGCTGAGCGAAATCTCCGACGGCAATAATGCGAAGTCCGCCCCACGGTTTCTGGTTATCTCTGAGCGTTCGTGCAATGAGCTCGGCACAATCCAAAGCTTCGAATGAAAGCATCGAGACCTCATCAATAATTAAAAGCGAAGCCTCTCGAAGGCGCTTTTTTAGACGCCGATCTTTGAGTGTTCGTTCAAAAGTCGCTTGAATTCCGCCATTCATGATGCCGAGACTGAAATAGCTATGAAATGTACGTCCGCCCATCAATATAGCGGCTGCACCTGTGCTGGCGAGAACCGAGACGGATTTTCCGAGGCCAGCTTTTCCCAGATAGTGCCGAATGACATAACTCTTTCCGGTGCCGGCTCCACCCGTAATAAAAAGATTTTCACTGCCCTGAAGTAAATGATACAGCCCTTGTTGCTGATCGAGGGTAAGACCTTCAGATTTTTGACTCACCGACGATTTCATCAATGTAAGCTTTCAGAGAATTAAATTTTTTAGAGTTTGAAATGCGTTTTCAAAAACTCCATAGTCCATCGCACACCAAAGCCCGTGAACATCGAATCAACGTGCGCAAGTCCGCCAGGTCTGTCTGCAGCAGAAAGATCTACATGAACCCATGGAATCGTGTCTTCCACAAATCTCGATAAAAAATAGGCTGCCATAATATGGTCTGGGCTGCGCCCCTTCGTGCATTGAATGAGGTCTGCCACTGGCGATTCTAAAGCCTTTGCGCATTCGGGATCGATAGGAAAGGGCCATACGCGTTCGCCTGAATCTACACCTGCCTTCTGAAGTTTTGAGTGCAAATTTTCTCGATTACTAAAAACTGCTGAATAATTTGTTCCAATCGCAATAGTGGCGGCTCCTGTCAGCGTGGCGTAATCAATGATGAGCTCTGGCTTTGATTTGCAGGCGAGTGCAAGTGTATCCGCAAGCACCATTCGACCTTCGGCGTCAGTATTGATCACTTCAATCGATACGCCGTTCATCGCAATGACTACATCATCTGGTTTATAAGCGCGCGGCGAAATATGATTTTCGGTGACGCCGAGAAATGCTTTCATCTTGAGGGGCAACTTGAGGCGCGCAGCCGTGATGAGATTTGAAATCGCAACTGCAGAGCCTGTCATATCTCCCTTCATGCTAATCATATAGCCATTCGTTTTTACGTCGTAGCCACCGGTGTCAAAACAAAGTCCCTTTCCAACCAGAGCCACTGAGTTTTTGTTCTTAGATCGCTTGGGAGTATAGCTAATTTCATAAATGCCACCACTTGATTCAGGATTGCCTTGGTCAACGGCAGTAAATGCACCTGCGCCCATTTTCTTCAATTCGCTGTTCGAATAAAATTTTAAATGAAGCTTGTGCTCTTTGCAGAGTTCTCGAATTTTATCGCCATAAATAGCAGTGTTTAAATAATTGGAAGGTAATGTTCCCAGATAACGAACCAAATTCGTGCCCTTTGCTGTAGCAATGCCATATTCCACCTCTCGAGTGCGAGCTTTTGAAGAAAATATGACGAAGCTTTTGAGCTGATATGGTTTTTCTTCTTTCAATTTCTTTCCAAAGGTGGGCATTGCGAATGTTCGAACTTCAATTGATGCTGCAAATGCTTCTGCTAAAAAAGATTCATTCATCGTTTCAAGGAGGCAAATAGCAAGTGATTGATGTTCCTTCATAAGAGCGGATTTAAGAAGTGACCCCGCAAATCCCAGAAGCTTGTATGCACTTAGATCTTTAGGAAGAAAAGCGATGACAATATCAGGTTCTTTATCTCGACCAGCAACGCAGACGGTATCTCCTTCTTTCGGCTCTTTCAATTGACGTTTGAAAGACGACTGAATTCGTAACTCAAAATCGAGTCCTAGATTTTTGAATGCCGATTTTTCTTTCAATCGCTTGATATCAGCGATCACAATGATTTTTTGAAAATGAGAATCGGACGAAAGATTTTTTAGAGATTTTGCTGAAACTTGCATGAAGCTATCACAGCTAAACCAGCGGAAGATCTCAACAATTAATACATCATTTTTTAATGGTGTGCGTGCGAGATGCGATGTGATTGTTCTCGGATCTTTTCGAGAAGGTTGCCACATTTGCGGGCCAATTCTTTGTCAGTCGTTAATAGCACTTGGGATATGCGGCCAACCGTGGCCTGTGTTTTGTGGAGTTTTCGCCCGCGAAAGGTATCTCGAGCTCGATCGTCTGCCTTGAGCTCTTTTGGTTTAAATAGAAAAATACCAAGGGGTCTTAATTCGCCTTGTCGACTCAGGATCCAATTTTCTAGACTGGGGTCCACGACTACATATTTTTTTTCCATTCTTCTGATCGTCTCGAAGATTTCAGAGCCCGAATCGATTATCTGAGGCGCGCTACCGTCGATATCTTCGACGATGATTCCAACGACGGATGTTCCATTGTTCTGTTTCATTCTGGCTAGGCTATAGATTTTCGGCCCGTCATATTTTCTCAATCTTTTGAGGGCGAGTAATTTTTCATGCAAGGTGAAATAGAGTGACTTCGGCATCGACCCGTCGAAGGCAGCTGCTTTTGAAAAGTTCCTTGATCCAAAAGCTCCATCAGAGGCGTCTTTCGCCGGAATGAGAATTCCGCGGTTTTTTCGATTCGTGAGTCGATAATAATTAAAGAAGCTTCCCGTTGCGATAGGCTCATTTGAAACGTCGCTTTGATCTATTATTTCAACGCTGAGCTTGAATTCTCGTTTTAGCTTCTTTAAGCCATTTTCAATGCCATCGTCATTTTGTCGAGCAGCTTCGACAGCGCTTATCGCGTTCAACAACAGAAGCAGAAATAGAGAAATAGGTCGCTGCATGATTGAGGTCTATGAAAATGCAATAAGCATGCCATTTTGCAAGGCTTTTTATTGCCACAGAAGGGGCTTTTATGACTATGTAGAGGCTTATGGCAAAATATCAGCTTTTGGGATTGGGTAATGCGCTTCTCGATTTTCAGGTCGAAGTTCCTTTTGAGTTCTTGGAAGAGCAGGGGCTTAAAAAAGGATCGATGACTCTCGTGACAGAGGCTCAGCAGCGAAAACTGATGGAGAGCGTACTCAAGAAATTCGGGGCCAATACACTGAGGCAAACTTCCGGTGGCTGCTCGGCGAATACCCTTGCGGGTTTTGCAAATTTTGGTGGCAAGGGAGCCTTCATCGGAAAAGTGGGCAAAGATCCTCACGGAAGCATTTATGAGCGAAGTTTGACCGAGGCAAATATTGAGTCAGCTTTAAAAACCAGTGTTGATGCGCCAACGGGAACCTGCATTGCACTCATTACGCCAGATGCTGAGCGAACCATGGTGACTCACTTGGGAATTTCAGTGCAATTGGGAGTCGGGGATTGCAATTGGAAAATGGTTGAAGATTCCGACATTGTGCATATCGAGGGATATCTTTGGGATTCTCCATCAGCGCGGGAAGCGTCGTTGAAAGCAATAGAGATCGCGAGGTCCAAGGGAAATAAAGTTTCGTTTACCTATAGTGATTCATGGTGCGTTGATCGGCATCGTGTTGATTTTCTCGAACTCACTCGCAATAAATTGGATATCGTTTTTGCAAACGAAGCTGAAGCGCTCAAGGCGACGGGCACTGAAAAGGCCGACGAAGCCTTTCGTATTATGCGAGATTGGGTTCCCACATTGTGCATGACCCTCGGCTCTCGTGGCGCTTATCTCAGCGATAAATTGACGGGAACGGCGGAGCATATCCCGACCTGGAATGTGGCCGTCGTCGATAAACTGGGTGCTGGTGATTTATTTGCGGCCGGTTTTCTTTATGGCTGGACTCATGAAAAGAATCTCAGACAATCAGGATTTCTTGGCTGCTATGCTGCGACAAAAGTTATTCAACAGGTGAGCGCACGACTAGACGATGATCTGTCTAAAAATATTGATATCGCAGTTGAGGGACCCACTGCGGACGAGCAGGTCGCGGTCTAAAGTTTAGATTGTCGAAGTAATTCCTGTGCTCCCGAAACCGCCAGAGCCGCGGATCGTATCGGAAAGTTCGCGAGCTTCTTCTATCAGTGGTCTTTCAATCTTTGAAACGACTCCTTGAGCAATTCTTTCGCCCGCCGCAAGAGCCACGGGATCAATGCTGCATGTGGAGAGAAGAATTTTGATTTCACCGCGATAATCGCTGTCGATGGTTCCGACACCGTTTACCAAAAACACTCCCAGTTTCGCGGATAATCCTGAGCGAGCTCTGATCTGCAGTTCATATCCCTCCGGAATCTCAACGCATAGCCCTGTAGAGACCATCGACACTTCGCCAACTCTCAGAGTGACTTCTTTTAAACTGTGGAAATCAAAGCCTGCGGCTCCAGCCGACTGAAATTTTGGGATTTGAGCTCTTGGATCAATTTTTTTGAATTTTACTGTTATTGGCAACATCAAAACACTTTCGTGGTTTGATGCCGAGTCGTCAATGAAAGTCATCGCGAGACTGAGTGCTTTAATTATAATCTTTTTCGTTGATGAGGTCTGGCCAGAATCCATAGATCCAAGTGGCTTCTGCGAGTATCGCTTGGCCGATCACGTTTGGATGGAAACAATCAATGCTGAGTGATTTTGCTACGGCGGTGGAAATCTCCAGACCTTGAACGGCTTTGAAGTTGGCAAGTGGAAAATCTTCTTTGAGATTTGCGGCAAGAAGGTCGAGTTCGTTTCGATACATCTGAGCCATCATTCGACTTTCGCCGAACCGCACTTTGTCTTGTGGATTAAAATAAACGGCGTTGCCATAAATTGATTTTCGAACTGAATCGCAATACAACTTTTTGCCGAGGATTTTGTAGGCAATGAGCTTTTGAGATTGTTCCATGATATCGTGAATATTCGGTACGCCTACCAACAAAATGGATCGTCGTGGATTCACCTCCAGTAGTCGGCGAATATTTGTCTCTAGGTTGTTGGCAAACGTGATCGGTTGAACTGCGGTTTCAATGGTCTCACTTTTTAGATCATTCGCTCCGAAGAGCACGAGGATATAGTCGATCAAAATATTTTCAGTTTGTTCGACAGCGAGTAGTTGATCGACTTGTCGATTCATCTCGCGTGATTCAGCTCCGGAGACCGCGAAGTTGTAGGCCTTTATGTCTGGATTGATCTTCTTGAGACGTTCATAATGTGAAAAGACATAGTCAGAGTCGTCGTTTCCTGTTGCCCACGAGTGATAACGCTTAGCAAACATCTTTCGAAAAACTTCGATGCGATTCAATCCTGAAAATCGTTTGGCAAGTGCCACCATATTGATCACCTGACGAAGTGTGGGCGGATGTTCGAGGCTGTAGTCCGTCATCATCCCTTCAGAAATGCTGTCACCCAGCACGGCCATGGCGCTTGGAATGGGTGTATCGCCGGCGCAACATGTAGTGATGAATCGAGTTGACGCTACGAGAGTAAGAAATACAACGCGAAGCAGATCGAGACGACCGATTTTCATTCCATCCCCCTAAATGAATAATATTTAGTAACAGTTTAGCGAGAATTTAGAGATGGAGCGGTGCGGCAGGTAGAAAATCGTGCGTCACGAAGATTCCCGCCCACTCAATTGAACGAGGGGCGAGAATTTCGGAACATCGAGAAAGCCAAGGGCTTTCATACTAGTAGCTTCAGTTTTCGGCGGTTGAAGCGACTGAGGTAGGAACTGCATTTTCGGTGGTTGCATCAGTTCCAAGATCATCAAATCCAAAGCTTGCGAGGTTTGTGATTGAATTTGAAAGCAGGCCTTCTTCTTGTTTAATCGCCGTTTCAAGGGTTGCTTCAGGCAGGCTCTTGAGAAACTCTCGTTCTTTTTGAAAGAGAATCTGTGTCAGTGTAAAGCGTGTGATATCTTGTTTCGTTCTGTTGTCGACAACTGTGACGCTGTCGCCAGCTTTGATCATTTCAACTATATCCTTATAAGAAATATAGCTTGCTGAGTCGGTATTATAGAGTTTTCGGTTTGGATATTTTTTAATAACAATTTTGCGTCCCATAGCTTCCTCCGGTGTCCGTATGTTTTTTGACGTTCGTTATGAACAGCCACCTTTGATGCAAAACCCGTGCCGAATGAATAAAAGTTATGATGCTGTTGATAAATCCTATCAAATAACTGATATTATTGCATTTATATTATGTAACTAAAGTTTATATGTGCTCTATTTTGCGCGTGGACCGAGGGTTCGCTGTCAAAGAGTCTGCATAGCGTTGAAATTTTGACTCAGGGGATCTGACTGTGGCGCTCCATGGATCACGTGGTGGCCCTGCCGCCAAACACTGACTTTTACGACTCGACCATGTTAGGATGAACTTCAGTAGGGGGTTTTCGTGAGCTCAGGTTCTGGCGATAAGAAAATTGGACAGATTTTGTTAGAGGCCAAGATGGTCACTTCGGATCAATTGGCAAAGGCAATGGCTTTTCAATCTCAGATCAATGCGTCGCAGTCTCGTGTTTTCAAACTTGGAGAAATATTACTATTTCAAAAAGCGCTCAATATGCAGCAACTTCATGAGGCCCTACGCCAGCAGACTCAAAAAGTTGAAGCTCACCGTCGCGAAATCAAAGCTATTCAACAGCGGGCTGCCGCTCTTAAGAGCATTGCGGATTCATCCGCTGATGATGAGCGAGAGATTTCCAAGGCAAAAAAAGATGAAGACTCGATCTCACGGATTTTTAGTTTCTTGAAGAAGAAAAATGCGCAGAAGAAATAGTGGATTCTAAGCTCGACTTTCGTGCAATCGTCAGTCTTGCAGCTCAAACAGCCCGGCTTGATCAGTAAAAATATTCACATTGTGCTCGAGCTGGCATGTGCCGCGGGTTTCGAGTGCGGTAAATGTGTAGACGGGTGCTCCATTCATTTTGATCTGGGTGACTTGGTTTAGATACGACAATTCAATGATAGATCCAGGAAGTTTTCTCATTTGAATTTGAAATGGAATAGATTCAGGAATATTTCCGTCAATAGAACTGAACTGATACTTGCTCGAGTCAAATCCAATAAGTTCCAGGTCAATATTCAGGCCGAATCTCTTCAAAGGGGTTTCAGTCAAAAGTTTCTTAGATTCAGAAACACTGACTGAGAATGGGTTGAGATGATCGCCAGAGATTCGATCGCTTGCTTGGCATGTATTATTAGTAGTCTTCGTCTCAGCTAAAATATGAAACTCAGCAAAGAAATATCGTCGAGGCTGCACGATGGTTGGCTTGGATACTGGCTCAACAACAGTCGTATTTTTTTTGGCAGAGCATGAAGTGATGACAAGGAGCGGGAACAGAACAACAATAGAGCAGAGTTTCATCACTCTCAGCCTATCAGATCTTGAACTGACGAAACGATCCCGAAAAGCCTCTTTTTTTTGATCTTCTTCAAGTCGGCCGCGGTTGTTTCACCCGAAAGCACCAAAAGTCCGTCAATTCGGGCCTCATGTGCCATTGCAATATCTGTCGAAAGACGATCTCCGATGAGAACGAGTTCATTTTTGTGAAGTTTGAGTCTTTTGAGAGCTTCATTAATCATGGACGGATGAGGTTTTCCCAATACGACCTCAGGACGTGTTCGAGTGGCGGAGGCGATCAGCGCAGCGATCGCGCCACAATCGGGCTCAAGTCCTTCGTTTGTAGGGCAGTAAACGTCGGGATGGGTGACAATCCAAGGGATTCCTCTCTCAATGAATCGGCAAGCGTCGAGAAGTTTTTGATAGGTGAGCGTCTTGTCAAAGCCAACCACGACGGCAGACGGATCTGATTTCGTATGCACAATTTTTTCTTTTTGGAGCATTTGTCTCATTGATTTTGTTCCAAGCAAAAAGACTCTTCTGCGTTTTGTTGTGAGGAGATATCGAATCAACGAATGGGTCGACATCAAAATTTGCTCGCGAAAACATGAAAAACCCATCGCATTTAATTTCTTTACATAGTCATCCACGGATCGAGACGAATTGTTCGTAAAAAAAATAATTTTTTTACGATGGTTTCTCAGCTTTCCAATCAGCTGGATAGCTCCGGGAAGCGGCTTTTTTCCGAGGTAAAGAGTCCCGTCTAAATCAAAGAGAAAACCTTTTTTTTTTAAAAATAATGTTTGAAGTTTTGAGAGATTTGCATGTTTAGGCACATTGAAAATGCCTCATATTCTGACGTGGCTGTCAAGATAGGGCGCATAAATATGCTTGAGGAGCATGCGCAAAAAACAGAAATCGAAGGGTCGCACTTCGAAAGTCCTTCTCAAACAATCGCAACAATTGGTACACTCATTAGTAAGAGTATTCATAGAACTGCTCCTGCAGTATGCGTGTTTGAAGTATCATTTTTTGAACCGATACTTAAAACGATTAGGGCGCGGTCACTGGATATGGTGAGCTAGCTCTCCGGAGATAGCCTAAAGTGATCTATACTGTGCCCACCTAGCGAATGCTGGGTTCAAAAATCAGCTTCTAACGATACAGGTGGGGGCAGCTTTATGAATACTTTTTCGAAGTCCGAGTTGCGCCATCGATGCCTTGAAAGTCGGCAATACCACGATTCGCGATCAAGCTCGTTTTACGGACAACAACTCGTCAAGTTTTTCAAACAATGGCCAGCGCCTCGATCGATTTTGCTCTATTCGTCGATTCATGGGGAAATTTCAACAGATCCTCTTTTTGAATTTTTCTCACATCGAGCAGCGGTTTATTTTCCGAGAGTTGTGGGTAAAGATATCGAATTTCGTCGTGTCGAAACACTTGCTGAATTAATTCCTGCAAAGCTCTGCCCGGAGCCAGCGGCCGATAGCGAATTGTGGGATGCTCGTCAGGGCGATACGATGGCTGTCATTCCTGCGGTCGCGTTTTCGACCGATGGACAGCGAATTGGATACGGTGGTGGTTTCTATGATCGATTTCTGTCTCGGCATCCCCAGATCTTGCGCGTAGGTATTGCCTATTCTGAACAGATCAAATCCGCCTGGGCCGCCGAAGCTCATGATATCGCGATGGATTTCATCGTGAGCCCGGGAGCGCTTTGGGGCTCGAAACATCGCATATGTCGGTAGCAAGTTCCCAAGAACCCGTGTAATGATTTTGGCTTCCATGGCAATTATACACGTTGGAATTTTAGGTGATATCGTCGGCAGCAGTGGGCGCAAGGCTGTTGCAAACTGGCTTCCCCAGATGAGGAAAGAATACGATCTTGAATTGGTGATTGCCAATGGTGAGAACGCTGCGCATGGATTTGGATTAACTCCAGTCATCGCAACTGAGCTATTTGCGATGGGAGTGGATGTTTTGACCGGCGGAAATCATTCTTGGGATAAGAAAGACATCGTCAAAGCGTTTGATCAGTATCCAGGGCGCATTATTCGGCCGGCCAACTATCCTGTTGGCAATCCGGGTCAGGGTTCTTCTGTTGTGGCGGGTAAATCTGGGCATAAGATCGGTGTGATCAATGTGATGGGACGCATTTTTATGGATCCTCTCAACTGCCCGTTTGAAGCTTTTGAGCGGGAATTTGAAAAAATTCGTCAACAGGCGACTATTGTTTTTCTGGATATTCATGCGGAAGCCTCGAGCGAAAAACAAGCCATGGGCTACTATGTTGATGGTCGGGTGGCTGGTGTCGTTGGCACTCATACCCATGTTCAAACGGCCGACAACCGAGTTCTTCCTCGAGGCACCGGCTATTTGACGGATCTCGGGATGAATGGACCCTGGGATTCTGTGATTGGAATGCAGAAGGAAATTATTATCGATCGATTTACAAAGAAGCTTCCTATTCGAATGGAAGTTGCTGATGGGCCAGGAGTTTTTCAAGGCGCCATTTTTTCAGTCGATACCCATTCAGGTCTTTGCAAATCTGTGGAAAGAATTCAAAAATATCCCACATATGTTTAATCTACTCTTATGTCTGAACATCTGACCGTCGAACAAGAACTTGAAATTTTAAAGCGTGGGACTAGTGAGATCATCTCCGAGAAGGAGTTGATGGCTAAACTTATAAAGAGCCGCAAAGAAAAACGGCCTTTGCGTGTGAAAATGGGTTTCGATCCCACGGCTCCTGATTTGCATCTTGGGCATTCCGTGGGTTTGAGAAAGCTTCGCGATTTTCAGAACCTGGGCCATGAAGTTTTTTTTCTGATCGGTGATTTCACTGGGCGAATTGGCGATCCCACCGGGAAAAATAAAACAAGACCGCCGTTGACCGAAGAGCAGGTGGCTCTGAATGCCAAGACCTATACTGATCAAGTGTTCAAGATTTTGGATCCGCAGAAGACAAAAATTGTTTTCAACTCGGAGTGGTGTTCGAAACTTTCAAGCGTTGAAATGGTTAAGCTTGCGTCCCAAATGAATGTGGCGCGCATGCTTGAGCGCGAAGACTTTAAGGCGCGATATCAATCGGGGCAGAGCATTTCAATTCACGAATTTCTTTATCCGCTCCTGCAAGGTTACGATTCAGTGGCGATGAAGGCGGATATTGAATTGGGCGGGCAAGACCAGAGATTTAATTTGCTCGTTGGCCGAGACTTGCAGAAGGATGCTGGCCAAGAGTCGCAGGTCCTAATTCTCTTACCACTCATCGAAGGTACAGATGGTGTTGATAAGATGAGCAAGAGTTTGGGCAATTCAATTGGAATTAAAGATGAGCCTAAGGAGATGTTCGGCAAACTTATGAGCATACCAGATGCATTGATGTCTAAATATTTTGAGCATCTGACTCGTCTCGAGTCTGCGGAGATTTCAGCTTTGCTAGCCGGACATCCTCGTGCGGCGAAAATAAAGTTGGCGAAAGAAATCGTCTGCGACTTTCACAGTCCAGAAATCGCCGAGCAAGAAGAGATGCGATTTGTGAAGCAGTTTTCTGAAAAGCAGATTCCTGATGATCGACAGATCGTCAATCTCAGTCGGTGGTCAGACCTTCCTTCGATGCCAAAGTTGATTTCTGAAATCGATGGAGTGTCGGCAGCTGAAGCGAAGCGTTTGTTGGCTTCAGGTAGCTGCTCTGTTGGTGATGTTTCTAAGCCGGGAGATTTGACGAAAATTTCGTTAGACTTTGATTCTAAGACTTTGCGTGTGGGGATGGTTTTGAAAATCGGCAAGCGTCGTTTTTACGAAGTGGCAAATTGAGTAGACTTTGTTAGTCTTGGTCGTATGAATTTTTTCTTCTTTCTTGCTTTTCTTGGCGTAAGCCAGGCTTCGGATATTCAGTCATCTCATTCAAAATTTCATCTGCTTGGGGGTTTGTCGGGTGGCTACAGTGGCGTTCAGACTGATATTGCTACGGAGTTGGATAAAAATGGTTTTCATTTTGATGCTGAGTTGCTCGGCTCATATCGATTTGACTTTCCTTTCGTTTTGGATGCGGGCTTCGGGTGGATTTTTAATCGGATGACTGGGTCAGGGGGAGTTGTAGTCGAAGATACTGTGAAGACCTATGGACCCTTCATCGATCTGTCTGGGCGTTATGTATGGTCCGAGCACTGGCAAGCGGGAATTGTTTCGAAACATGCATTTGGCACGGATTTTAATTTTGGGGGATCAACTTCGAGATCGGACTATGCTCTTTTACTTGGGCCACAAATTGTTTATGAAAACGATTTTTCTCGTTGGCTTATTCGAATTTCTTTGCAGGGTCTCACAGACGTAAACATCGCTCATCGGCAAGCATATATGGCGCTCGTGGGCGTGCAGATTGGTCTGCCCATGAGCGTAGGCGAGCAGTTGATTGGGCACGCCGACCCTAGACAGGAAGTGACTGACATTGCGGAACTACAGGATTTGAATTTTGAAGTCGGTAGCGCGAACTTAGTTTCGACGGATATTAAGCTCTTGAAGCGTCTTGCGGGTGTTCTGAAAAAATATTCTAACGATTGGCAGAAGATTTTCATTGGTGGGCATACAGATTCGCGCGGTAGTGATCGATTCAACTTGCGATTGTCGGAGAGTCGAGCTCGATCTGTTCGAAATGTTTTTGCAAGTGCCGGGATATCTTCAAAGGTAATGGAGATTCAGGGTTTTGGTTATCACTATCCTCGGGTTGAGGGGCGAGGTGAAGAGGTTTGGAAACAAAACCGTCGTGTAGAGATCAAGCTTCTGGGGCCCGTAAAAACAGAGATTGTTCGAAAAATTCAGAAAGAAATTGCAGAGTAATCATTTGCCTGAAAATTTTGCGTAGAATTATGGCTCATATTACGCAGAGCGTCATTTTGGCGTAGAATATAGGTGTATGAGTATATTAGGCGTAAATGGAGTAACAACCCCCACAATAGATGTGGACTCGCGTGCGTCTCAGAAGCCGGAAGCTTCGAAAATTAATGATAGTGTGACTCGAGCTCCGGATTCTATCGACCAGCAGACTGCAGCTCGGGCGGCGGCGGGTGACAAGCAGGTTTCAGACGTCACTCAGCCTTTGAAGGATAGTAAGTCTGATACTGAAAAAAATAACCGACCGAGAGTTTCAGATCAGTTGGGTCATGCGCTGACCCAACAAGCAGTGAATGGTAAGACGACGGCTGAATTCTAGTAGTCTCATTCTATCGATGGGCTTGCATGTCTTTGAGTAAGGTCTTTCCGACCAGCTCGTAGTCCTGACTGTTTTTGAAACGGTTCTTGGGATGTTTCAAGGTGTATTTGTTTTTCGCAAGAAGTTTGGATTCACGGGCTGTATCGATTCGGTCTGGTCCGAGATAGGGCATCACTGGATGAAGTAGTGGTTGATGAGGCGTGGCGATCGAAATATCTGGCATCAGAGATCTTACGCTGCGGCCTGAAGGAAGATAATACCAAAGTGTTGTTAGTTTAAGTCCTCCGCGATAGCTGGTGCCAACAGCGCTTTGAGTTTCGTAGATATTTTGGACGCAGCCTTTGCCATAGGTTTTTTGTCCAACCACAATGGCCCTTCCATAATCTTGCAAAGCTCCCGCAACAATTTCGGCGGCACTTGCGGTTTCAGAATTCACTAATATTACCATCGGAACCTGTGTTGATGTGCCGTCTCGGAGTGCCCAGACTTGATCTTCAAAATCTCGACCTCGTAGATAAACGACAACTCCTTGACTCACAAAAAGATCGACCAAGTCTCTCGCCGCCTGCAAAAGCCCTCCCGGATTATTTCGAAGATCTAAGATAATGCCTTTCGTCTGCTTCAAGTTCTCTCGAAGAGCGGCTTCAACCTCCTGTGCTGTTTGTCTGAAAAATCTGTGTACTCGAATGGTAAGAAATTGATTATCGGACCATGCGGTCGTGATAGATTTCTGATGAATTTGATTTCGCACGAGGCTGATTTCATGTTGCTCTGTCGCTCGAATGAACGAAAAGGTAACACTGCTTCCTTTCGGACCACGAATTCTCTGTCGAACTTCGTTTTCGCTGAGTCCGCTGACTTCATGGCCATCGATTTTTTCAATGAGATCATTTATTTTTAATTTTTCACTAGCGGGGCCATTTTCTACAATCTCAGTCACTCTTAAATATTTGTCATGAGGTTCTGTGCCAATCCCCACTCCGATAAACTCACCTTCAAGTGATGCAGTCTTTACATCGAGTTCTTCAGATGTGAAAAAATCTGAATAAGGATCCAGATTTCGCATATAAGATTTCAAGAATGCCGCTCGATACAATGTGCTTTTGAGAGAATGGCATATTTGATTGAGATCGCCGAGGGGCAGATTAAGTTCTGCATTTTTTTGAATCACAGATGAAAACTTTGCCGCCATCATCGGGTATCCCATCACGCGGAGCGTGTCAGGCATTTTAACGTAGGCATCTGTCAGTAATTTGTTTTTCTCAGTTTCGTTGATCAATTGGAATCTGAGGTGCCGATTTCCTACAAAAGCGAACATTGATTTGAATTCTGTACATCCAAGATTTTGAGAGGCGGAAAGATTTTCGGTGTTTTGAGCCGCAAAAGGGCTATGGACGATAAGCATGATCGCCAGTGCGTAAGCAGCGATTTTGAAGGCTGATTTTGCCGTTTCGTTCATATCTCTTTAAAGAGCAAGCTCTGTGCCAGTTAGGGGCTGATCTTTGTGCTGTTATTTCAGGTACTTAGGTCAGCGGTGGGGTTCTAGAGCTGCGATTTAAAGAGCTAAAATCGCGGCGTGGATGTCCCAGATCCTAGGTGCTGAATATTTTTGACCCACTCTTCTTTTTGCTAGTGAAAGATCTCAGGGGCTTCTAAAATTTTCTTTAGGGGGAAATGAGGATGGGGGGATTGGTTGGCCGATGGAGCGTGCCGTGTATTCTATTTGCGGCTTTTTGTCAGAACGTTGTTGCATATGAGATTTCCGATTCTCTTGTGAGAAATTTATCGTGTGATGGTCTTACAGTGGATTCTGTTTTTGACAGTATTCGTTCAGACGCCTTTTCATCTGAACGACAAATTCAGTTAGTCAATCGTTCAGTGCGGAATGGAAAGGGCGTTTGTAATGGATTGGCGACAGTACAGAGACTCTTCTTTTACTTGCTACGTTTCGAAGAGAGGTCGTTTACTAGTGAGGAGATTGCTTCCATTTTGCCAGTGCTCAGGGGCCATAAGAATCGTACGCCTCTTAATTCTCGCGACCACTTTGCGTATCAAATTGTTGATCGCCGAGTGTTTTCTGCTCCGATGAAAAGTTCCATTGAGGAATCGCTAACAGATTTAGTTGATCAGCTGGATGCAAATGAGGCGTTGAGCCATATTGTGGATGGTCTTCAGTTCAGGAAGAATTTTTTTCCTTATTCGGTTCCTTCTTTCGTTTCTCTTGTTTTTTATTCTCGGGAGAGAAATAGAAATTTAATCAGAAAGATAGTTGATGACTTAAAGAGAAATCGCATTCACAAGCTTGGGTTGTTTAGGGGAAAAGATGGACATGCTGTGTTGCCGACGAAAGTGATCTTCGATTCGCCATCAAAAGTGATTCTTGGAGTTTACGATCCGAACTATCCTTGGTTCTCTGTGGATCTCGTTTGGACGCCGGATTCCTTGCACTACGATGGAATTGGTACCTTTAACCAATCTGAGAATTTAACGGCTAGTATATCCGACGATCTCGAGTTGCACGCCATCGAGAAAATTCTTCTTCGGTACTATCAACAACAATGTCGAGCTACGGCTGCATTTTGACAGTAGCAAATTTGCTGGCCGCTAGCCGGAGCGCTCTTTCTCGGTTGACGAAGCCTGGCCATTTCACTTTGCCGACTAGATCAGACGGTGCGGTCTGATCTATGCTCTCACGAATAATATCGATGATCTCTGTTGGTTTTAAGTCTGGATGAATCGTTAATATTTCTGCAGCGAGATGAGATATTTTCGGTGCGCTAAAAGATGTGCCAGTGTGCAAAGATATCTTTTCATTCACATCTACTGCAGGAATATAAGTTCCAAGTTCTGCTAAATGAACGAATTCGTCGCTAAAATTACTCCGAGGATTCAGACCTGTGCCCACAGCGTTTGCCACGACAAGAAGATTTGGAAATGGATGAGCCGCGGGATAGTTTGGATGCTGTTTGATATTCCGGCCCTCATTTCCAGCGCAGTTGACGAAAAGAATCTCTGGATGGTCTTCAATCGCATCCAGTAAGCCGCTATCCAAATTTTTGCGATTAGATGAAATATTAATAATTCGTGCACCGCGTAAAGCTGCGTATTCAACTGTTGCGTAGGAGTCCATACCTCCACGAATGATTCTCACGGGAATTATTTTGATCAGTGGATTGCCGAAAGCCACAAGATGGGCAACTGAAGTTCCGTGAGAAAAAATCACGGCTGGGGTTTCTTCTGGTAGATATCGTGTCGCAACGTCGTTTGGATTTTCATCATGGTCGGCAAAGTCTCTACCTGAATGCAGATCCAAAGGAGGGGACTCTTCAATTATTTTTAAGTAGTGCTTCAATGCTTCAGCTCGGCGCTTTAAGCCACTTTGAGATGAGTCTGAATGATTCCTTATGGCCCGCAGAATCTTGGATAGGCGCTCATGAATTTTTTGCTGTTCATATTTTCTGAAATTTTTCAAGAGATCGCCTTGCAAGAAATCAATCGATGAATTGATCTGAGGAGTATTGACTCTTACCCCTGAGTCTATCACGGCAACTTTGACCAGATTTGTTCCGCCAAGTTCTAACAGGATCGGATCAATTGACGGCGTTGAAGAGAGCTCGTGCGGCTCGTATTTTACCGGACTTTCGTTGAGATCCACATCATGAGAGTTTGCTGGATCAGTCGAAAAAAAACGGTAACGAGCGGGATTGTTATTTTTCATCGTAATGACTCCGATTGAAACAAGTCGGAAATTGCGATCGACAGTAGTTAAACTTATTTCGTTTGAAGTTCGGATATCTCCCACCTGAATCTGTGAATAGTATTTTGAAGTAAAAAAATAAATTCGGTTAGTCTGTGAGCTGATGGTCTGAATTTTTTCAAGGGGACCTTGCTTTCGCTCCTGATTCTTAACAAAAGCTTCTGAAATCTTCTGAAAGCCTTTATCAGTCGGAAGTGGGATATGGTCGCTGTGCGCTAAAGCAGACCGAATATCGATTTCAAGCGTCCGCTGTATTTCGGTCGATTTCAATTCAGAAATGAGGCCGTAAGAAAAAACGATCGTTAAAAACATTTCGTGCTGTTCTATTTAAAAAAATAATTAAAGACTAGCGCGATGTGATAGCGCATTGCATTGTATAAGTATTTGATTTGACTCAATTTTTAGACAATCTAGTTTAGGTGTGAGCGAGAGTACTTATAAACATGGGCTCGGCATTATCGAGAAGATTTTCTATATCAAACCGATTTCTTTCTCTGAAGCATGAGAATTCTATCTCAACAATTTGCTTTCATGACACAGCGTAATGTTGCAACGCTTTCGAAGTCTATTGCGCGCACACTAGAGCGGCTGTCGTCAGGAAAACGAATCAATGCAGCAAGCGATGGTGCTGCCGAGATGGCTCGTGGCGTGGGACTTGAATCAACGCGAAGATCGCTGACAGCTGCGTTGCGAAATCTGAATGATGCGCGGGCTATGTTTGAGATCACTGACGGCGTGCTCGCGGTTCAGAACGATATTATTCAACGAATGCGAGAAATTTCGCTTCAGTCGGCAAGCGGAACTCTCTCGTCATCGGATCGAGCCTATTTGGATCAAGAGTTTCAACAATTGAAGGCCGAGTATACCAGGTTATTGTCCGCTGATACGTATAACGGTCAAAATCTTTTCGATGGGTCTGTCCGGTCGATTCAAGTGGGAGTGAATAAAGGTGAGAGGATGTCTTTTTCATTGACGTCTCCAGAAACTCTCAGTTCCACAAGTGTAACGACGACTTCGTTTGACGGAGTATATTCTGCGCGAGCAACTATGGGTCTGGGATCAATCAATTGGGAGTTAGAAGTTGGAGATTTCGACAACGATGGCAATGAGGATATTATTGCAACGAATCAGGCGAACAACTGGTTGCAGGTTCATCTCTCGAACGGAGATGGAACCTTTAATTCTCTGGCAACATTTTCTTTGGGAAGTGGTAGAGGCGTTGCAGTTGGTCATCTGAACAATGACACAAATTTGGATATCGTGATTGCTTCGAACTCTGCATCAGGTGTTCGAGTTAAAATGGGCGTTGGGGATGGAACATTTGGAGCTCAAATTCTTTTGAATACAGGGATGAATATCGCACATGTCGGAGTTGATGATCTCAATAATGACGGATTCGATGATGTCGCTTATATCCCCGCCAGTGGACTCGGCGACTTTGTGGGAGTGATCTTAAGCAACGGAAATGGCACGTTCAAATCAGCTGTGACATTCGCTACAAATACGGGCCCTCGCAAGCTTGATTTTGGCGACTTCAATGAAGATGGGAATATGGATGTCATTGTTGGTCATAATAACGCGGCTTCTCAGAATCTAAAAATATTCTATGGAGATGGAGCTGGCTCATTCTCCTCCAGTGCTAATCTCGCACTTGATTCTCCTACAGATTGTTTCCAAGTCGCCGATCTGGACAACAGTGGAACCGATGATATCGTGCGAATCGATAATGTAAATAATGAGATTGAATTTAGATTAGGAAATGGAGATGGAACTTTCCAGAGTGCCACCACGATTGCAGTGACGACCCCAGAAGATCTGACACTGCAGGATATCGATGGTGACGGGAATGTCGATTTGACCTATTCCGCGGGCTTAACGTCAAACGCTCGAGTCTACCTGATGCGTGGTTATGGGGACGGTACCTTCGCTTCGGCCTATTCTGGTGTAGATCTCGGCCCATCGCCAGGCGCGGTTTATAATTCATTCTACGGAAAAATTCGAGCGGCCGATTTCAATAGTGATGGAATACTAGATCTGGCCGCAACGAACCAATCGCCGAACTATATCAGCTATGTGCTCTCGGAAATTGAGACGACGACAACTGGTCAAGATCTCAATATTCTGACGCAAAGCTCAGCTGAGGATATGCTCGAAACTCTCGACTCAGTCATGGTCAGTATTGCATTGGCTCGGGCTGAGATCGGAGCCTACACGAGCAGGCTTGAAACGATTCAATCCGTCAATACACAGATGAGGGATGCGACTTCTGAGGCTTTGTCACGAATGGTTGATGCAGACTATGCGGAAGAAATGGCTGATCTTGTCCGCGAACAAATACTTCGTGAATCCGGACTCATTGTGATGAATCAAATGCAGCTGAACCTGCGTCTCATTCTTAAGCTATTGCCGAGCGACTAAAGCACTTCAGCCGTATGCAAACCGATCAGTAGCTGCAACCAGTGCTCGAGCTATTCCCTCTTCATACGCAGCATGCCCAGCATCAGGAATCACAAACATGTCGGCTTCCGGCCAAGCCTTGTGAAGATTCCACGCCGCGAACATCGGGCAGACTGTATCGTAGCGACCTTGCACAATCACTGACGGAATATTTCTAATCTTCGAGATATTTTCAATCAGGTGATTATTCGATTTGAAAAATCCATTATTGATAAAATAATGGCATTCAATTCGTGCAATTTTTTCAGCAAATGAAAGATCCTCGGCGGCTACAATTGCTGAATTACTCGGAATAAGAAACAAGAGGGCCTGTTCCCAAAGAGTCCACGCTTTAGCAGCAATGGCGCGAGTTTGAGTGTCGGGCGAAGTGAGTCTCTTGTAATAAGCCGCAATCATATCGCCGCGCTCATTTTCGGGAATAACAGATTCGAAATCGTCCCAGCGATCTGGAAAAATATAATTTGCACCCTTACCACAATAAAACCAGTCGAGTTCTTCCCGAGTGATCAGAAAAATTCCTCTCAATACAATTTCAGAAACTCGATTCGGATGAGTCTGAGAGTAGGCCAGTGCGAGCGTGCTACCCCAAGATCCTCCATAGACCTGCCATTTTTCGATCTTTAGATATTCGCGAATTTTTTCAATATCATCGATGAGATGCCAAGTCGTATTGTCTTCAAGTGACGCCGCAGGAAGGCTCTTTCCTGAGCCGCGCTGATCAAATAAAACGATGCGATATTTTTTGGGGTCATGAAAGCGGCGGTGCTGAGGACTCAATCCTGCGCCCGGTCCGCCGTGTAGGTATACAACGGGTTTGCCGTTCGGATTCCCGACCTCCTCGTAGTAGAGATTATGGACGGAAGAAACTTGGATGAATCCACTATGGTAGGGTTCAATCTCTGGATAGAGCCAATCAGCTGACGTTTTAAGCATGTCAGAATGATTAGCGCGTCTTTTTGAAGAGTCAACGATCGAGTGACTTCCCAAAAAACAATTTATCGGAGTTTTACTCCCTGAATAAAAATGGCTTTAATTGTAGATGTGAAGCGAATCTGCGTTTTGATGGTTTTGGTCTTTTTTTGTCATACATTATTGAAGGTTTTGGGAGACAGTGAAAAAAAAGTGCTTTGGGTTCCTTTTCAGGGAACAGTGGAACTAGGTTTGGCTCCCTATATCCTGCGATCTTTGAAATTTGCCGAAGAAAATCGCTTCGACGCTGTTGTGCTTGATATTGATACTTTCGGTGGCCGTGTGGATGCGGCTGTGATTATTCGTGATGCTCTTCTTGTGTCGCCATTGACGACCGTAGCTTGGGTGAATAAACGAGCGATCTCCGCTGGGGCACTTGTCTCTTTGTCCTGTAAAAAAATATTTTTTACATCGGCTTCAACGATGGGTGCCGCAACGCCAATCCAGGTTTCAGCTGGAGGTGAAGCCCAATCGGTGAGTGACAAGGTGACAAGTTATTTTCGTGCTGAAATGGGCGCCACTGCAGAAAAAAATGGAAGAGACCGGCGAATTGCAGAAAGTATGGTGAAGGCCCCAGGTGATATTAAAGACCTCATCAAGAAGGATGATGTTCTGACACTCACTGATAAGTCGGCCTTAGATACAAAAATTTCTGATGGAACAATTGATTCTCAGTTAGAGCTCATTAAAGCTTTGGGACTTCAAGGCGCAGTGATCTCGCAGTTTGAAATTAATTGGGCAGAGCAATTTGTTCGATTTTTAACAGATCCAACGATATCGAGCTTTTTGATGTCGGGAGGCGTTCTTGGATTGCTCTTAGAAATGAAGACCCCCGGATTTGGCTTCGCAGGAATTTTGTCGATTTTGTGTTTTGCTCTTTTCTTCTTTGGAAAATTTTTAGTTCACTTAGCGGGTTGGGAAGAAGTTCTTCTGCTTCTCGCAGGAGCGGCGCTGGTTGCCGTTGAAGTGTTTTTGCTTCCGGGTAAGATTATCCCGCTCGTGAGCGGATTGATTTTAATGGTGGTTGCCTTGGCTTTGGCGGGCGTTCCAAAACAGATTCCCTTCGATATGGATTTTCCAGATTTGCATTCTCATATGAACAGCGTTGGCCTTGCCTTCGTTGTGATGATGGTAGGTCTAGTTTTGATTTACTATTGGATTTCTCGCCACCCGATTCATTCGCCTTTGGTTATGGATGGAACCTCGGCCGCTGTAAGATCCCATATTGATCCCGGACAGCCGCCATTGCCAGGGGCCACTGGTGTTGCCGTGAGTGATTTGAGGCCTTCGGGGCGAGTGGAGCTAGATGGCTTGGTTTTTGAGGCGATTACAGAGCATGGGCAGTATATCCAAGCCTCTGAAAAAATTGAGGTTGTCGAAGTATCAGGTTTTCAGGTTGTCGTCAGGCAGCGAACTGCATAATGCATATATTATTTGGTGTTTTTTGTGCTTAAGTTAAGAAGCTTAAGTAAGAATTTAAAAGGAGAGAGTTTATGGAATTTTGGTTAGTTATCCCGGTTGCAATTATAGGGTTATTTCTTCTCTTGTGGATTGTTCCGGTTGGTCTCTTTGTGCAGGCGTTGCTGTCGGGTGCGCATGTTGGATTGTTTGCACTTGTAGGGATGCGTTTTAGAAAGGTGAATCCAGAGATCATTGTCAAAGCACGTATCAATGCGGTGAAGGCAGGCCTTCCGCTTTCGACCGATCAACTTGAATCTCATTTTCTTACTGGAGGAAATGTCGCGAAGGTTGTGAATGCGTTAATTTCTGCCGATAAGGCAGGAATTAAATTGGAATTCGCTCAGGCCTGTGCGATCGATCTCGCCGGTCGGGATGTTCTAGAAGCCATTAGAATGACGGTTAATCCTAAAGTGATCACCTGCCCCTTAGTCGCGGCAGTTGCAAAAGATGGAATTCAGCTGAAGGCTGTTGCTCGGGTGACAGTGAGAGCTGATGTTAATAAATTGGTTGGGGGAGCTGGTGAAGAAACAATCGTGGCCCGTGTTGGTGAAGGCGTCGTGTCGACGATTGGTTCATCAGTTTCTCACAAAGACGTGCTCGAAAATCCTGACCGAATCTCCAAAACGGTTTTGCAAAAAGGTTTGGATGTGGGAACTGCGTTTCAGATTCTTTCGATCGATATCGCCGATGTTGACGTTGGTGAAAATATCGGAGCTAAGTTGCAAACCGATCAGGCCATAGCCGATAAGAATATCGCTCAGGCGCGAGCTGAGTCTCGTCGCGCGATGGCCGTTGCGTTAGAGCAAGAAATGGTGGCGCGAGCTCAAGAAATGCGGGCGAAAGTGATTGAAAGCGAGGCATTAGTGCCCACGGCAATTGCAGAAGCTTTCAAATCTGGACGCATGGGGGTCCTGGACTACTATCAAATGAAAAATATAATGGCAGATACTGAAATGAGATCCGGAATTGCTGCCACCACTAAGTCATCAGATAAAGCTGAAGACTAATGTTGCAATCTCCCGGACATTTCTATTTTTCCGCTGAAGTTTCTGCCGTAGGAATTGTTGCGGTTGTATTGTGGATTGTTTTTTCGATTATCGAGACAGTGAAGAAAAGGAATAAGCCAGCAGATAAGGATCCAGAGATTGATCGGAACGATCTTGTTAAACAGCCCACTTATATTTCTGGCTCGTCATCTGACTTTATTCCTGGGGTTGAGGAAGCTGGGATGGCAGATGAGGAAGTCTCTGGCGAGGCCACGGGTCTTAATGCATTTGAAACAATGAAGGCAAAGTTCGCTCAGAGCCCGAGGCCAAAGAGGCGCCGTCAGCTAAAACTTTTGAAAACGGCCAAGATGACGGATCTTCAGAAGGCCGTCATCTTTTCGGAGGTTCTGGAAAAGCCTGTGAGCCTCAGGCGCAATCGTCCATAAATCTGTTCCCTCTATTCAAAGAGAGATGATGCAGAAATAACTCGAATATCCTCTTTCTTTAGATTGAGACTATAAGCGCTGATTGCTTTATCTTCATCCAAGACATCCGCGGGCTTTTCAACCCCAGGTCCGTATTGAATGCCGCAGCTTTGTGAAAGAATTTGTTTGATATATCGGTCTGGATCAGGAGTGACGACCACCATTTTTAATTGCTCTGGTTGGATATATTTATTTAGCAGCCCATTTACGGATTCGAGTTTTGTTTGAGAAATTTTTTCTCGGGCGAGTTTTAAAAAATCTCCCTGTATTCCATAAAAGAGTGAATCGATGGCATAGCCGAGCTGACTTTCGAGTGACGATCCGAGAATAGGAAGCTGCCCTACGAGGTGGCTTCGCGTATTTTCAAATTCAGAAACGGTGAGCCCAATATTCGCGAGGCTATCAACTTCCCGTTTAACTTGCCGGAGAATGAAACATCCATTTTCCAAAATCGTGGGGCGTGCCCAAACAGTGAATGCCTGCTGCGTTCTGGAGGCCTGAGTGGGTGGACTCATCATGTGACCGCCGTGCGGGAAGTCTTCTACATAGGAATAAGTGCCATAGTTCAGTCCTCGAATTTCTCGGACCTTAATCATTAGTCGCCCCACAAAAGACCGGTGTTTACCAAAAGCCGTGCTTGCGAGATAGAGTTCTGGAAAATCTCCGTGCGATCGATTGATGGGTAAAATCTGCCCCAGATGCACGCCGGTTGCGGTGAAATCTCCTTTCACGATGAGCAGTTTTGCTTTGTCGGCGTTTGCTGAAGTGGGCAAGCTGGCTTGGTCACTGTCTCCGACTGGGAGATCTCGGAAAAGATTTGCCACCGATTCTTCAAGCTTTGGATTGATCGATCCTGCGATGCCAATGGTGAGCCGCCGTTTTGTAAAGGTCGACTTATAGAATGCTTTCACCGCATCGAGAGAGATATTGTTCAACGATTTGATCCGGCCCTCAATAGCGTGGCTGTATGGGTGGTTCTCTCCATATAAGAATGCATTGAGCGCCGTCTTGCCCAATTCCTCTTCATCATCGTGAGGAGCTTGTTTTCGCAGATAGTCTTCAGTTTCCTTTTTAAGCCGGGCAAATTCATTCGAGTCAAACGCAGGCGAGGTTACTAGCTGCGCTAAGAGGCTGGCGACATAATGGCTGTCATCCGCTGTTGACGTGACGTAAAAGGCAATCTGTTCTCTGTCTATGGATATTCCAATGTCTGCAGCATAAGGAAACAAAGCGTCTTCGAGCTCCGATCTCTTGCGAGCTGGCAGATCGCCCTTTTGCAGGACGCCACCTTCTCTGATCAATCGAGTCGTCAAAAACGCAATGCCTTCTGAACCGATGGGATCATCGGCTGACCCCACTTTGAATGTGATATTGAATGTTGTGATGGGGAGCTCCTTATTCTTTTGAAGAACGAGGGCAGGAGCATCCTGACCGGCGATGAGGTCCATCGACGAAATAGGCAAAATGAGATTCGCCACAATCGCTATACGCGGAAATAAAGAGCCTAAATTTTTCATTATTTCTTTCCTCTCAAAATCACCGTTGTTTTGCGGGTATTTGTTAAATACTTCACTGCAAATTCGCTCAGGTCATCCGGATTAACTTCTGAATTTCTTTCAAGGACACGATCGAGAACTCCAAGGTCCGATTCTAAGTTCGTAAATCTTGCTATCTGATCTGCTAAAGCCTGAGGCGTTGTAAACCAAGAGGTCAAAGCCTGATTCTTTAATCGATTGATCGCATCGCTGACGCGACGTGATTCTGGCCGGTTTTGAGATAAGTCGCTGATCACTCGATCAATAGATTCGAGGACCTCTTTCTCTTTTGTCATTCCTTCGCTGGTGAGTTGCACCTGAATAGTGAAGAGGCCTTCGTCAATGGATTCTGCTGGAATCGATATGACTTCATCGATCCAGCCTTTTTCAAATTTTAGATCTTTCTGGAAGGCTGAGAATCTAGAAAAATAAAGTTCTGAGATTAAATTAAGAACTGCCCATGACTTTTCTTTAGTTGAAAACGGGGGAATCTTGTATGCAACTGCGATTCGCGTCTGAGTTTCTTGATTGATTGAGAACTCGCCATATTTTGCCTCGGTCTGTGGGGGCTCTTGTGGAATGATTTGCTCTGATAACTCTGGATTCTTCCATCGTCCAAATTTTTCTTGAATGACTCCAAGCGTTTTATCGAAGTCAAGGTCTCCGACCAGAATGACGGAGACATTTGAAGGCCTATAATGCCTCTGAAAAAATGGCCAAACATCTTTATAGCGCTCGGGATATTGCAGAATATCTTGCTTATATCCGAGTGTCGTGTGGCCATAAGGATGAACTTTGTAGGCGAGTTCATGGAGTTTTTCTTCCATCACAGTATCTGGATTTGCAATGTCCTTATTATATTCTCCTAAAACAGCGCCAGCTTCGTCGCGGAGAATTTTTTCTTCAAAGAAGAGATTCTGAAAACGATCCGCTTCGGCTGATAAAATTTGATCAAGAAATTGTGTCGCGACAACTCCGTGGTAGTTCGTCATGTCATAGGACGTCCACGCATTGTTTTCGACTCCAAGTTTGACGTAGAGATCTCCAAATTCTTTGGCTGACATATTTTTTGTTCCCCTGAACATAAGATGCTCAAAGAAATGTGCGAACCCTGATTTGCCAGCATCGATTTCGTTGCGAGATCCGACGTGCACTGGAAGCTCATAGGCCACAACGCCAGGGCTGGGATACTTGACCATAAATAATCGAAGGCCATTGGGGAGTACCAAGCTTTTGTGGGGGAGTTTGAGGATCTCTGCGTTTGCAGAAGTTTTGTAGAGTACGGCTGCAAGTAGAATTGCAGACACAACACATAGGCCGATAAGCGGTTTTCTCATACGTATGTCTCCTTCACGTTAACGGTGGCATGAAACTCTTTGTCTGTTGTTTGGTCAATTTTGGATTTGTAACATCGTGCGCAGGTCGGTAGATAGGATTCTTCCGCTCCAAGTTGAATTTTTGGACCTGCAAGCGTGGGAAGTCCATTGATAAGCTTCATATTAAAAACAGCCTTTTTATTGCAGTAATGGCAGATGCTTTTTACTTCTTCAATTGTGTCTGCTAATTCAAACAATCTTCGAGAACCCTCAAAAAGATGAGTTCTAAAATCAGTGCGAAGTCCGTAGCAGATGACTGGAATTCCTCTGTCGCGGGTGATCGAATGTAGGTGGTCCACGAAATCCGGCGTCAAAAATTGAGACTCATCGACGAGGATGCAGACGACTTGCTGAAGCAGTTCAGGACTAAGCCTAGTCTCTGGTCTAACAAGAATATCGGCGGATTTTTCCAATCCACTTCGAGAACGAACCTTCTCTTTACCAAATCGATCGTCGAGCTCCGGTTTCAGAATGAGTACTTTTTTTTCCTGCTGTTGATAGCTGTGAGCCACGGCTAAGAGGTTGAGCGTTTTTGCGGATCCCATCGTGCCATGTCGAAAATATAGTTTAGCCATTTGTTGAGATCCTGAACGACTGAGGATCATGCTTCAAGTGTTTTTCCCTTCTTTAGGTTATTGTAAATATTTGTTCACAAAAGTTTATCGCCGCAATGTTTAAATCGATTTGTTCCGCCCTTTCATCGGCTGAGCAATCGATGGTAAAATATCACAGAGCTGTGTCAGCTTAGGATTTGAGGATTTTGATTGATGAGACATTTGGTTTCCGTCGACGAAGAGAGAGCATTTGCCATTGAAGAGTTATTCTTTTCTAGGACTGATCACAAGGGGTTGATCCTTGGCGGGAACTCTGTTTTTACGAGGATTAGTGGCTTTGACGCGGCTGAACTTGTGAATGCACCTCATAATATTATTCGGCATCCAGATATGCCCAAGGCTGTATTTAAATTGCTTTGGGATCATTTGCTTTCAGATAAATCCATTGTTGCGTATGTGAAGAACAGAGCAAAGGATGGAAAATTCTATTGGGTATTGGCCTATGCAAGCCCTATAACGGGTGGATTTTTGTCGGTTCGACTGAAGCCATCTTCTGATATCTTCAAGCTGATCGCGCCTCTCTATGAAAAAATGAGAAAAATTGAGATGGAGAAAAATGTTCAGGCGTCGACAGACTTTTTGTTAGCAGAACTTGCGAAACTGGGGTTCAATTCATACCTTGATTTTGCTCGCGAGATACTCTGTGTCGAGATGGAGTCGAGAGACGCCTTGCTTGACAGTAAGGGAAGCCAAGTGAAAGACCTTGGCGCTGAATCACGTGAAGGACATCAAGGAGAAGTTCATCGTTCTGCGGCAAATGCGAAGAGATTGTATCAAAGAGTTAAAAAGATCTCTTCTTTCGTGAAGAGTTTTGCGGAAGAATCTAAAACTGTTATTTCCCAGTGTTCTCGTCTCAATTTCTTGGCTATTAATCTGGCTGCAGAATCTGAGAGAATCGGCGAGGGAGGTAGAACGCTAAACGTTGTCTCATCTCAGTTCAACTCATGGGGGCGCACGGTTCAGGATGCTGCGGTAGGTTTTAAAGGACCCGCGGAGACTCTTCTCGAGGCCGCCAGCCAGATGCGTTTTCAATTGGCTGTTGCAGCGTTTCAGTATGAAGTTTTGGCACAGTTTTTATCCGAAAGAAATTTAGATTCTAAAGATCACTCCAATGCTGAAAATGAGCTCTTGCTTGCGAGCAAGGCTCTTGAATTAGCGAGGGACAGTCGTCGCATATGTGAGGACTTCGAAAAGATTCGTGCTCGCGTGGCCGGGCAATTGAGCCAGCTCTCTAGTTCTGTCTTAGCGCTTGAAATTGTGAGGCTGTCTGGAAAGATCGAGGCATCACAAATTGGAACTGAGGCAAAAGATATCGGGACCCAGATTAATGAAATGAATAACTTTCTGGGAAATCTTAAAGGGCCATTCAAGAAAATGAATGCGGTGAGCCAGTCTTTAGAGACCGATGCCGCAGCAGTTCTGTCAGAGCTGTCGTCTTTGATTTCTTCTACAAATTCCTTCCAGTCCACTCGGTCTGCGTAGTTTCTCAATCGACACAAACTCTCACTGCATTGTTCCAAAAATTAAAGAGATTGTATTTTGTTACTTCGATTTGTTGCATGCGTGCTGTGTCGTCGTTCAAGATAATGCTGGGGAGGAAATTATGAAAAATCATTTATGGATTATCGTGGGCGTATTTGCTCTTGCATTAATCGCTGGGTATGCGTGCTCGGATAGCAGCAGCTCTGTAACCAATTCAACATTAGGTATTCCTGACACCGAGATCACTTGCGGTGGTTCGGCATGCATTCGATGATCATAAGGAGAATAGATTAAATGAGCTTAAAAAAGATTATTACAATATGTTTAGCTGGAGTGCTTGGATTCTCTGTTGGATTTTTCGCGCCAAAGATGAGGACGAAAAAGAATGAGTCTCTCGCTTCGTTCAGCAGCGGAATCAGACATCTGCAATCAGCCATTGTTGAGCCTGTTTACGCATCAACTACGCCAACCGCTTCTACAAGCGTTCGCTCTGGTTTTTTCCTGATCGGCGGCTATCCAAGTCATGCAACCTGGGAGACGATCAACCCAGATCATGCAACGGAAGGTGCACCTCCAGAAACCGGGCTCTTAGGGGTGATGGGATCAATCATCGACGGTATGGCGCAAATCGCCGTTGCGAACGGTGTGACAAGTTGTGATGCGATTCCGAGTACTGGGTCTTATACTGGCACCATCAGTATTCCTCTTTCGACGGCCGTGTCTGCCGAGGGAACTCTCTCATTTGCAACTCCTACTCATTCAATTCCAGCATCTTGGACTTCCGGTGGAACTGCATTTACGAAGCGAATGAAGTTTAGCTCAACAAGTTATACGGTTTCGATTGAATTCATTTGTTCTCGAGCTGCGGGTTGGGCATCGATGAGTATCCCCGGAGATTCGATCTCTGGATCTACGAGAACTCTGAATCTTTATTTGGATACACAATCTGCGGATGCCTATAAATTTGAAATGGCGATGAAAGTGGAACATTCGAGCTGTCCCTCTAGTTCGTGTGATTCGCAATTGTTGAGAGCAGAAACAGGTGCATCAAACCAATTCAGTCTGTGGAGTTCTTCGTACGCTTACAGATCTTCTGTCTATCAGACCGAACGCATCTTGATGAATGGTAATACAACGAGTGGAGCTTTCTCTACATATTATGCGTTTAACAATAGCGCAGGTGCTGACCAGACGGCATTGACGGGCACAGATGATGGTACAACATCAACTTCTGATGTTGATTTTCAGCAAACCACAACATCAGCTTTTGCTGTTACGGGTTGTTATGATGTAGATACTCCGACAACAAATCCAGCGAGTACAAGCGATTGCACGGGATATGCGCTGAGTTCTCCCTCTGCTACGGTATACACTGGAGGCGGATCTCCCGGATTTTCTGTGAACGGGCTGAAGGCTTTATACAGTCTTGTTGAAGCGCCCTGATTGTTAAGATCGATATCGCAACCTCTTGTGAAGGGGTTGCGATTTGCTCCCAACATCCTCGATGAGCGGCTCATACTAGCCCCTTAGTGCCCGTGTGGCGACTTCGCGTTATTTTGTATCTATTAATCTAGGAAGAGCGTAAGGTTGCCACAGGTAATCGAGAAGTTTCTCACTGAGGCGCGCGTTAAGGCCTCTCTCCGAACACTCCGCCCTTGCTTATTTTTTATTCTTAAAAAATTGAAACTCTCGAAACTGCGCTCTAGGAGAACACGATGACACAACTATTAAACAACGAAACAGCACCAAAGAAATCACAGGAAGCTCAAGTCACTACGCCAGCAAATGAGTCTGGAGATCGCGAAACCTTCATTCATGAAATCCGCGAAAAGCTGACGAAGATTCAAACAAAAATGACCTCAATGAAGGCCGATGGTTCAAAATTAGCGGGCGATCTCAAGAAAAAAGCCGATGAAAATCTCGCTAGCCTCGATGGAAAGTACAAAGAATTCCAAATGAAACTCGAGGAACTTAAGAAGTCTACTCAAGAAAATTGGAATGCAGACAAGGAAATCTTTCAAAAGAGCTTTAACGATTTTTCAACAAACTTTAAGGGATTGTTCAGCTAAGTCGAGCAGCCTAAACATCCGGGGGGCGGCTATAGATCGAAAGATCGAAGAGCGCCCTTTGTTCATTTGTTTTGTCCACGACACTCGCTCCTTACTCATTCGCGCATCGAGAATCGATTGCGCAGAAAGATTTTAGATTATGAATACACTCCAAAAAAAAATTGCTTTGACAGCCGTTGCTTTATTCCTAACTTCCGGTTGTGGCTCCGAGAAAAGGCAAGCTTTGCTGAACACTGTCGGTAGCCCTCAACAAAAGCCAGCCACATTTATAGCTCTTCGTGAGGATTTTGCATTAGCGAATCAAGATCAGGTGAATCTCATTGCTCCTTCTGAATACTCATCGGCAAAAAAATATTTCGACGAGGCGCAAGCTCTAAAGCTAAAAAATGAATCCCCTGATAAAATTAACCAGAAGCTCGAGGCTGCACGTAAGAATATTGATGCGGCGATGACTTTTGCTAAAAACAACAGAGCGTCGTTATCGGCTTTGACCGAGGCGCGTGAAATCACGCTGCAATCTGGTGCCGCTGACACTACGAATGAAGAGCTTAGAGAACTCGACAACAAATATGTCGATCTGATTAGTAAACTTCAAAGACGAGATGACCGCAGAGATGCGCTCGATGAAATTCCTGAACTCACTCACAGGTATCAAGCGCTCTCGATAAGACGCGCGACTATATCAACCAAGATCAAAAGCTATCAGCAGGTCCTCGCACTGCGGAGCTGAGCCAAACCGCTTTTGAAGCTTCAAAACGCTTACTCACATTGACTCGTAGGACGAGAAGCCAACAGGGACAATCTCCAGAAGAGATAAGTTTAAGATCTGAGGCTGAACTTAAATCATCTAGAGACTTGGGAACCGAGGAAACGAAGCGACTTCAAACGAATCTTACCGACGTTCAAGCACAGAACTCCAAACTTGAAGCAAAAACCGACCGCTACAATCAACTAGAGCAAGAAGACGTTAAGAGTAAACAATTTGAAAAGATTCAAGGAATATTCGAAGACTCAGAGGCGAAAGTTTATCGTCAAGGCGACCGACTTGTCATGAGCCTCAAGAAAATTAACTTCGCAGTGAATAAAAGCGAAATTCCAAATCCCTCTTTTATACTTTTGAAGAAGGTGCAATCAGCAATTCGCGTTTTTAACGCTCCGACGGTCATTGTCGAAGGCCATACCGATTCCATGGGCAGCTCGACTTTAAATAAAGATCTCTCCGTGCAGCGCGCGGAAGCTGTGAAAGCTTACCTTCTATCGAACAATGTTATCGACCCAGAAAGAATTACGGCCGTCGGGTATGGTTCAGAGCGGCCGTTAGCATCAAACAAACTTAGCTCGGGAAGGGCTATCAATCGCCGAATCGATATCGTCATTAAGGACTATAGGCAAGAGGACCGAGAATAGCTCAACGTGAGGCCCGTAACGACACTTCCAGGGTGTTTATGACGGGTCTATTGGCCGAGGATGTCTATTCTGCGGGATATGCGGGGATCTATTGCAGTTTCTCATTCTGATTTACTGACCTTTTCCAAGAAGAGATAACTCCTCAGCGCAATCAATTTTCTGCTCTACCAATCCGCGAACCCAAGTGTGGTAGAGTGGCCGTGCTTTAAGATAGAGAGACTTCGTCCAGGCGGATTTTTCATGTTTTTTTGACAGTTCTCCAAAAAGAGGAATCACAAATTTCCCACGGCCGATTTTCATCAAAAATGCTTCAAGGGCAGGATAAATCGGCTCGTAACTATTTCTTATAGCCACAATGGCCCAGGCTGAGAAAATTTCTCCATTTTTACTGTTCGTGAACTGAAATCTTTCGTCCAGATCTGAAAGCCGATGGACTCCAGTCTTTTCTTTTAGTTTCGAAAGAAAGTATATCCAATGTCTTGTCGTCCAGTTTTGAGTGTCAAGATTCTTAGCGTCTGAGTCTTCTAACCATTGTTGCAAAGCTTTCTCTGCCCTGTCGAATTCGTCTGATTGAGGAATTGGATGGTCCGCAGGAAGCCCTGGTTCGTAAAACCATGCGTTCAGATTGAACCTGTGTCGATTTTTTTTGAGATCTTCATTTTTTTGAATGAGTTCAGATTCTAAAAAAGCTAAAAAAATTTCAGGATTAATGTTTTTATTTTTGAAGTGCACAAAAAATGTCTGGAGAAATTTTAATAGTCTCTCTCTCCCAACAAGCCTTTCAAGGTGTTGAAAAAATAAAAATGATTTTCCGTAGGCAATTCCATACGGCACGTGATCTGGGTCTCGACCAGCGAAGTCAGAAACCAATCGAGTATCTGGATGAGTCATTCCTAACTCTTCAAGTGATTCTCTCATTTTTTGATAATGAAAAACGCGAAGCATATCTGCGCGAACAGAATCTCCGTCGACGATTTCTTGTCCAAGAACTTCCAAATAGATATTCATCATCTCATGCAAAAAGACGTGCGCAGGATTTGTGAAGGTCACTGAAAGGCCAGCCCATAAGTGAGACGTTTCATGCTGAATCAGATTTGCTAGGCTGCCGTCGCCAGCTAAGATCGTCGGGGTAATAAAGGGCAGCATATTTCCTTCCATCCCTCCAAAGGCAAATGAAGGGGAGAGGATCGCAAGATCAAAACGGGGATAGGGATTTGGCCCTGCTAATGCTTCGGCGGCTGCAAATCTTTTGGGAAGATCCGAAAATTCTTTTGCGGCTTGCGCGAGAATTTCTTTTTCGGCAAACAATCCAAGTGTTGGCGTGAATGGATGATATTCATAAGCACCAACGGTTAAAGCTATATGAACGAGCGGAACGGGATAAGGCATTTCAAAAAAAAATGTATTGGCATCAGTTTTGGCGGTCAGATTATTTACGGCAGTCATCAATGATCTCAATCCATCATTGTTTGGAATCGTCACTTTGGCGGTATAGGTCATTCGAACTTGAGGAGTATCTTGCGCGGGAATATAACTTCGAGAATTAATCGGCCAGCCCAAAGTAAAGAGGCCTGGCCTATCTCTTCCAAAGGTTTGTTCTTTGCTGAGCCAAGTCAGGCCAGTTGCGTCAGGGATTGTTTCATATTCAATGATTACTTTATTCGTGTCTTCGCCCACTTCGATTGCAAGAGCTTGTCCCGTGATGGGATCACATTCTCCTATTAAATGCCAGCTTGCCTCAGCTGATGAAGAATCAAGTTTGATACTTTTGATCACCAACTTGTTACTGTCGAGAATGAGCCTGTGCGAATTGGTGTGGTGCTTGATGGAAAGTATGGCTTTTCCACTTAGAATTCGCTGTTGAAAATCAACAATGATGTCTCAGTCGAGATGCGTAACTGAAATCTCGTCTGGATTCGAATGGGTAAAGGGATCCGCTGGCGCCGCAACCAATTGGACTTGAATGGAAATGAAAACAAGCAAAAAGACAAAATAACTACCTTTTAAATGATTTGACTTCATAGGGTTGAGGTTGGATCTAGCGCACGTTTTATAGAGAATCGTCAACCGACGAGGGGGTGAATTTTTTGATTATCTTTATCCCCCCGCCATTATCCCCCTTGCCACAGTCGGAGTTAAATCAATCTCTCCAGTCCACCGCTTGCACTCCAGAGAGCTGATAGCATTTGAGAATAATGCCAAACGATGCTAAAAATAAAATACCCATCCTACGCCCATTTTAGCAGAAAATAGGTTTTAGCTTTCGAACTGCTTGCGTGGAGTGGAGCTTTGCTAACTCTATGAGAAGATTAGTAGCTTGAACTTCGTCAGTCGAACGAGAACAGGGCAGTATCGAACCCTTTATTGGTGCGAGACAGCAGTCAGAGCTTGTGTATAATTGAAAACTCTATCTCGAAAAGACTTAAATTGTATCTTCTCAGCGCCAACCACGTTTTCACCCTTAATTTCAAATTTGAATCCTTTGTTTCGAAAAACACGACTCGCACCGGTCGCCGCGAGCTGTGTCAAAACAGTCGCGGGAAGCGAAATTAAATAAGTTGGATTATCAATTATTCCTGCGATTAGCACACCAATTGAGCCTCCTTGTATCGCAAAATGAACAGCTCGCATTGTCCATGTGGTCTGCTTCCAGAAGGGCTGAAAGTTAAAATAAAAAGCTCCATCGCCTTTGGTATAATTTCCGTAAATCAATCCGCTTTTAAGCCCCAAAATCTTTGACATGATGGCCGCCTTCGCAGCGGCTATTGCGACTAGTTCTGGGCGTTTTTCGAAATTACCGACGTTAAAGGTGTCGCACTCCATCCAAAAAATGACCGGACTTTCAGTAAAGCGGCCTCTGATGGGCTGTAACACTTGAAGTGTACGAAGATTTATATCATCAATATTTTTTTGATTAATGAAACCTTCTTCCATTGGAATATTGATCCAAAGGAATTCATCACCCACATATATGGATGTCGTATGTACGTTCTGAGCCACAGAAGGTTTTCCTTCTTCTGTGGTAGTCAGTGTGGCTGAGCCTGATCGTCCGTGGCCATCGAAAATAAGATGCGAAATCAATTCATCAGAATTGATTATTGTTTGCAGTTGCAGTTTCAAAGACCCGATACTGTTTGCAGCAATAAATCGGACAGGGCGACTTGGAAAAACTGAATTTACTTTTTTTCTAAAGACTTCAAAGTTGATCTGAGGGTTTCCAAAATTCAGAGCGGATTTTTCAAATAGGTCGATGTAAAGGATGACTTGTTTGCTTTTTGGGACGTCAGCGAAAACTGAAAAGGAACAAACGGCCGTCAGCAAGAAGGGTAGCTTTACGAGCACTTTCAAGTAGGCCGAATATGCTTTCATAGAAGTGCGACCTTATAACACAGAATAATATTCCGCGGCGGTTCGAGTATGGGATCTTGGGTGCTCGCTAACTTCTTGGTTTTTTGTATTTGAACTACCCGACAAGATGCTCCCCACACGACGGAGTATGCGAACCACGTGCCCCCGTGTGAAAATCCAAGTGAAAACAGCATTTTGTTATAGGGGAAGTGGTAAACGAAAAAGTGGGAAAGTCCGTGAGTCGAACGGATTTAAAACTATAAAAACGGACGATGGACCTTCAAAGGTCCAAGATCTGCAGCGATCAGAAAATATCTTGAATTCCCTTATGGCACCCCAAAAACTTATAGAGCAGCTCGATTAAGCAATCGCCCTTGAAAGCTCTGGAAGTCGGCGAGGCTTTTTGATGTTTCCCTTTAAAGCTTTGGTGAGATCGTGCTTCATTTGCATATTGAGCCAGAACTCAGGTGAAGTATTGAGGGCTCCGGATAGCTTTATAGCCATGGGAACAGAAACGCCCTGCCTCTCATTCACCAATCGATTGAGAGTTTTGAAATCTATTCCAAGATGCGTCGCAAAATCACTCTGAGAAATTCCAAGAACTTTCAAATATTCTTCCCTGAGAACTTCTCCGGGATGAGTAAACAAGGATTTTTTTGGTAGGCGCATAATATTCTCCTCAGTGGTAATCCGTAATTTCAACATCAGCCGGGCCTTCATTGGTCCACCGAAAGCAGATTCGAAATTGGTCATTGACCGAAATCGAATGCTGGCCGGCCCTATCTTTCGATAAAGCGTGAAGTCTATTCCCCGGCGGACTTGCCAAATCTAGCAATGCAATGGCCACGTCAAGCATATGAAGTTTCCGCTTCGCGATCTTCGCAATGGAGCTCCACCTTTTGGATTTCTCACCATTGTAAACCTTTTCAGTTTCGCGATCCTTAAAGCTCTTGATCGACATTTAAAATATACCATAGGACGGTATATGCCACAAGGCTAGCCTAAAATACTGATATTACAAGTGATTTCCTGTCTGAGGAAGATCCGGTATAACGAAAATCTCAGTCGTTTGGTCTCTACGAAGAAATAATGGGCGGGCGTGGGTTTGTTAAATGAATGCTTATTGAGGTATATTAAAGGGGTAATGCGCTGGGAATTCTTTTTAAGAATTACTATTCTGACCGGGGTAATATTTTCCCCTTTAGCGACTGCAGCCATTTCAAAATGCATTCCAGAAATTCTTGTCAAACTTGGACAGACCAAAATCAAGCATCGTAATCTTGAAACAGAATACAATACTGAAAAAGATAGGCCCGATCTTCTAAATCGAATGATGACTTTGCTAAACAGAATCAACTCTCGGGATTCTGATGCCCAGATTGTTGTCTTCTCAATAGCTTCACCCATTTGAAAAGCTGAACAAGTGGTTCCAATGATTCTGGGGTCAAATGGATCCTTAAATACGGGGACAGTCGGTTCGCATACTCCGACAAGATGCTCCCAGGGAGGGATTCGAACCCCCGACGGGGTGGTTAACAGCCACCAGCTCTACCCCTGAGCTACCTGGGAATGATTGGATTAAAAATCCTATGCTCAAGCGTAGCCACACTCTAAGAGGTTCCAAGCGCCAAGATCAAGGCCAAAGCGTAAGGAATTTCGCGCAGGATTATTGCCTCGGCGGCACGATTTGGGCATATCCTTCGATCAGTGAATCACTTGTCCTTTTTCAATTCCAATAGAACAAGCTTGGCGATTGCCTTAAGCGTTTCGAAAACACCTGTGCCCTCTACTGCGACCGCTTCAAATTCTGCAACTCCCTTGGGATTTAATAATTTCCTCAAATCTTCAACGGAAGAAACATTAGGCAGATCTCGCTTATTGTACTGAATCACAAATGGAAGTTGGTCTAACTCGTAACCCTGTTCCTTTAGGTTCAGCTTCAAGTTTTCCATGCTCTCAAGATTCGCATCGATCCGATCTTTTTGAGAATCCGCAACGAAAACGATTCCATCGACACCTTTCAGAATCAACTTTCGGCTCGCATCATAGAAAACCTGACCGGGAACCGTATAGAGATGAAATCGGGTTTTGAATCCTCGAATCTCGCCCAGTGCGAGCGGTAAAAAATCAAAAAATAGCGTTCTTTCAGTTTCTGTCGCGAGCGAAATCATCTTGCCCTTCGCCTTCGGGGCGGTCTTTTTATAAACGTACTGAAGGTTTGTTGTCTTTCCGCAAAGCCCGGGACCATAGTAGACAATCTTGCAGTTGATTTCTCGATTTGAGTAATTGATGAACGACATTGACTTATAGGCCCTTTCTTAAAACAGATTCAATTCCCTCAGGACTTAGTCCCGCAAGTTCCTGTGATAGGTTCGATTCTGAGCCCATGCCCTTGGCCGACTTCAAGAGCTGCAAAATGTCTTTCAAGAGTGAATCCTTTAGTTGAATTTTAACGCCCACAATATTCCATTGTCCATTAGCAGAATACATCCAGCAACCATTTGCAGAGTCTCCAATGGCGATCGTCTTGGCCTTTACTTTAAGAGATCCGGCGATTCCATCTGAGGTGGCCTTCAACGCCGTAATAAGGCTGCCCAAAGACGTCCAGTCAGTTGACTTCCATTTTCCTTCTTTCCACAGTACTTCGCCATATCGGCTGAGTACTGCGATAGCGCCCCCCGAAGATTTTGATTTTTTGAGATAATCCCTCAGTAGGGTTTCACCTTTTTCGTTCCAAGTAAGTGCCGACTTTTTTGATGCCATGATGACATGCTAACGAACTACTGTCCGAGCTTCAAACGCTTTTCCAAGAGTGATTTGATCTGCGTATTCCAGGTCACTTCCAATAGCTATTCCTGATGCCAAACGAGAAATCGGACAATTTAATGCAGTGAGTTGCTTGACAATATAACTCGCCGTGGCGTCTCCCTCCAGTGTGGGGCTCAGCGCTAAAATAATTTCGTCTACAGAATCGTTTCGTATTCGATCAAAGAGCTGTTGGAGTCTCAGATCACTCGGGCCAATGCCGTCCATAGGGGAGAGAAGTCCGTGGAGCACATGATAAAGCCCTCTGTAGCTTTGGAGGCGTTCGATCGAATAAATATCTGATGGCTTTTCGACCACGCAGATCAATCGTCGATTGCGCACCGGACTGTTGCAAATCTGGCAAGGATCTTCCGCCGTCACCGTAGCGCAGATCCGGCAAAGATGAATCGAGCTCAATCCAGAAATCGCTCGCGCAAATCCTTCTCGAAACTGAATGGGAGTTCTCAGAAGATGAAAGGTCAGTCTCGTCGCGGTTCGTTCGCCTATGCCTGGTAGGCGAGAAAGATGAGAGATGAGATCATTAATAGGATTCAAGCTGCGAGCCTTCGTAATGATTCATCAAGACAATGAATGACTTGATGGGCTTCGTCTTTTGTAGAAGCAGAGCCAAGGCTAAAACGGATTGACGACTGAGCTTGTTGCATTGAAAATCCCATTTCAAGAAGAGCGCGAGATGGTTTTACCATTCCGGATGAACACGCAGACCCAGAGCTTGCGCAAATTCCTTTGAAGCTGAGAGCCATCAGTAGTGCATCTGTTTTGATTCCCTCAAAAAGAATATAACTCGTATTCGCCAATCGAGTGACGGCAGAGCCGATGATGATGCTCGTTGGCCATTTTTTTAAAACTTCTGATTCAAAATAATTCCTAATGCTTTCAAGTTGAGAAAAATTCTGAAGCAGTTGGTCTGCGCAGTTGAGCCAGCCGCCTAATCCCGCAATGGCAACGAGATTTTCTGTTCCGGGACGTCTCTGCTTTTCTTGCGCTCCACCACGCATGACCGCTTCAAATTTTAATCCGTCTCTGGCGATCAAGATGCCGAGTCCCTTTGGGCCGCCCATTTTATGAAAGGCTAATGTTGCTGATGTGAGGGAAGCATTCTTAAAATCAATAGGAAGTCTTCCCACGCATTGAACAAGGTCTGAATGAAACGGAATACCGCGAGCTGCGCAAAGCTCTGCGATTTTTTTCCATGGCTGAATAATTCCTGTTTCATTGTGAGCGCCAATAACGGTGCAAAATAAGAATTCGGAGTCGCTCAAGATTTGTTCAGCTTTTGCAATGTCAATCAATCCGGTTGATGTAAGCGGTAGAAAAATAATTTCAGCGCCCATCTTCTCTCGAAAGAACGCAAGATTTTCATGGATGGAGCTGTGTTCAATGGAGCTTGCCAAGATTCTCTTTGGGCGTGATGAATCTGCGCCTCGACTCAGCCAAAGATTCCACAGGGCTAAGAAATTGGCTTCGGTTGCAGAGCTCGTAAAAATAATTTCGCTTGGTTTGCATGCGAAGAACAGCGCTGCACGGTTTCGAATTTCTTCGATAAGACCACGAGCCTCTTGGCCGAGCTGGTGAATTGAGTTGGCATTGCCATGAATACTCTCAATGGCTGCTTTCATCTGCTCTTTGACACTCGGAAGCAATGGCGCAGTTGCATTATGATCCCAATAAACCATGACCTCTTCGTATAAGATTAAGAGTTTTTCGTCTACGCTTTAGAGTCGGCAAGCGAGGAGATTTTCCTCATTTTCAAACGTATTTTCAAAAGACGCCACGAACCGATTTTGGAGGATATTCGAGGCGATCCAGCTTTTATCCAGCGGCCCGATTCCTCTCTCGTCGTAGACGGCATTTTCTGTTTGCGCGGGCTCATCCGAAAAAATTCGTCGAAGCAAGCCTTTCACCTTGTCTGACCAGTATTCTGCGACTGAGTCTCGGTAGTAGTACCCTATGACTTTCGATTTCCAGTTCTGTTGCCAGATACTTTGTGCGAAGAGCCGATTTCTTTCACAGTGTTTGGCATCGTGGTTCAGCGTTCTGACGACATTCTCATGAGCAACGATCGTTGATTCAATGAAAACGGCATAAGCCTCTTCGAGCGCGGTTTCGCGCTTTCCGGCTGGGAGATGAGGAAATACAACTGTTGCACGTTGTTTCATCCAGAGCTTCATGGGCTTCATGCTGGGCACCGCATCGATGAAATTGGCTTTGTATGCATGAAAACTCTCATGAACAATCGTTCCGAGATCCGTGGGGCCTAGAATATTCAGTCGACTGATGGCTTTTTTGTCCTGGGTCGTACTTTCGGACAGAACTAAATCGTTGAGAAATGATCGATATTGTGGATTTTTTGAATCGTCAAAATCAATGGATGTCACCGATTCGAGGCCTTCTCCAACAACTCTGAGGTTATAAGGACTTCCTCTCAGGCTTTCAATAAACTCATATGATTGCCAGGTGGCGGCTGACAACGCCACTTCTGAGGCGAACAAGCAGGCACCTAATCCGATCAGACAAACACGTAACCCGTGATTTCCAGAACCCCCACCCATGTAAATATTACACGCTAAGTTAAAGCGTCGCGTCAACAGGAAGCTGATGTGGGGCGAAAGAAAATCTGGAAGATATTTTCTACTCGCGAATCAAATTGAATTCAACCCGTCGGTTTTCTGATCGACCCTCTGGAGTTAAATTCGTCGATACTGGAGTGGATTCTCCGAACCCAATCGCTTCGATCTTCTTCGCGGAAACACCTTTCAGTGTCAGATATTTTTTGACGCTCTTCGCGCGAGCTTCCGAAAGTTTCTGATTCGCCTTGTCTGATCCAATATCGTCCGTGTGACCTTCGATCTTTAAAGTTTTGTAGTCTTTTTCTTTCAGTAATAGGCCAGCAACTTGATTAAGAATGGAGAACGATTCTTTTTTTATCTTATCCTTTCCAAAATCAAAATAGATTGCATCCGGAAGAACAATCTTATCGTCGATCACAACAGCTTGTTTTGGCTTTTCAAGAGTGACGGTAAACGGAGTTGATGTTGCTCCATCGCCCGTTACGTCACACGTGATCACCTGAGGCAGATAGTTTTCGGCCTGCACTCTAAAATGATGGCTTCCGATAGGCATGGTTTGTTGAAATTCTCCAGTGATCGGATCGCTTCCAAATGTCGAAATGGAGTTGTCTTCAGATTTAAATACGGCGGTTAACGGTGTTCCGTCTGAATTTTTGACTGATCCAGCGCAGACGCCGATGGTGGGTGCCGATTTTTGGAGAGCAACTGTTTGGCTATTCAAAATATGAGGAGTAATCGTGATCGTCGATTTTTGACTATCATATCCCGATGCTTCAACAGTCATGTCTTTTGTCCCTTCGATCAAACTCGAAAAGTGGGCACGACCGTTTTCATCGGTCGAGATATTTGCTGGAGCCTCCGAAACTTTGACGACGGCACCTGCGAGCGGCGATTGATTGGCTGCATCTACAACAGTGATTTCAAGAATTCCAACCTTGGGTCCAGGAACCTTCAAAGTCAGGTCGGCGAGTGCGTCTCCGCCATCGCGAATAGAAATAGGCTTTGTGGCGGTCTCATATCCCTCTTTTGAAACCTCAAGTTGATAAGAGCCATTGTGCAGCCGTGGAATTTCATATGCGCCTGCTTCGTCTGTAAAAACATGTGGCACTGTGCCGTCGATGACTGTGATCTTCACGCCTGACAATCGTTGCCCCGTCTTTTCGTCTGTGACGACGCCTCTTGCTGAACCATATTCACCCAAAAGGCTTTCCCCGACCGCTTGAAAGGTGAGGCCTACGAAAAAGTCGACCTGGGGATTTCGGGGAATTCCGATCGCAGCTCCAGTGGCCGGGCCCTTGATTCCATAATCAACCGCGGCCAAAATTCCGAATGCCGGAAATGGGTTGATTCGCATACCACCAGTGAGTTTCTGACGATTGTCTTTCGTCTGAACGGCGTCGCCTGAATCAGCAATGGCGTATTCCAGTGAATATTCGGCAAATGGCGTTACATATGGATATGTGAGTTCGAATCCAATCGTTCCAATGAGTGCTGGGTATTTATAGCTGTCTAGGGCAAACCGATTAAAATCGTCGGCTGATGAATTGAGATCTCCGTTTGGAAGTCGAAATGCCATATGAAGATGGCTGCGCAGTGGGAAACTCTCGACTCGCTTTGATAAATCAAGGGTTGTTGCGAGGCCAATTGATCCGGAGGCAAGAGGCCCCGAATCTTCTGTTGTGCCACCGCTTGTATTTCGTGGTGCTCGGGTTCCAGAGAAAAGACGCAGGTGTCCGAAAGCTGCGATGAAGAATGAATCGCTGAAGATCGAGTGACCCACCTTCAGACCCAAATCCGTATTTTCAAAAAATGTGGTCATTGTTTTTGCCGACGCAGCGGTGGAGTTGTCGTTGTATGTGAACGTTGCACCACCGAAGACTTCGATTGGTAATCCCCAGTCAAACGTATAATTTCCGTTCACTCTGAATTGGTTGCGTGAATTTTTTATATTATTCGTGAATGGATCTTGCGAGAAAAAATTTGCGATGAAGCCTGCCCCAAACGTTGTTGGTTTATTCGGAGCTGCAGAGATTGAACGCAATACCCCCGTTGTTCCTATATGATTAGGAAAAGTATTTTGGGGGTTTTCAATTTTTCCAGTGAGTAGGGAAATCGTAATAAGTGCTAAGATCATGCCGCATTCTAAGCGTGTGAGTTTAAATTTTAAAGCTTAAAGCTTCAAGAACTCTATCAATCGCCATTTCGCAGCGGCCTAAAAATTTAATGATGAAGGGCCGCCGTGCTGGATCATCTTTTTCTAGGGGCAGAAGTTTGTTCTCCACTTCAACCCAATCACGAAAAACGAGTTCAAGGCAAAGCTCTAAAAAATGCGTTCTCGTGGGAATTTCTTGGTAGAGTTCTTCGATGTTTCGCTCACTTTGTATCTCTTGTTTCATTTTTTCAAGAGCGACAACGGCTTCATCTCGTTTTTTGAGAAGCTTTTGACTTTCTTCTCTCTGCAGAGGATTTTTCTGAGGAACTGTGAGCCGGATCGGACGAGTGGATGTCGCTGGATTTTTCTCTGCCCAATTGTCGAGAGACTCGAATGGACATCCAGGAATTTTCATTCCAAGCTTGCTCGTGTTTGTGGTGGGGATTTTCGTTTCTTGCAACATGATCTGCAGGTCGTTGAGGAACATTGTCCAAGTAGGCTTCGTGTAAACGCGGTCACGAAGATTCCCCTCGACTTCAATGACTGATGATTCATTGCGGCGTTTCTCAAGGCTTGATGGTGCAGACCATTGTGGATAATCAGGTACCGTTGTATGGCTTTGGAACGTCTCGGGATGAAAACATAAATCTTGCCCGACAAGTGCGATTCTTCGCGCGCCAAGCGCGGCGGCAGTTCGAAAGGCCACATGAGATGACGAGCTTCCAGTCCAATGTCGCGTACGATCAATGGGGAGCCAAAGACATGGCCCCGTATATTTTAGAGCTGTTACGATTGGGCCTGTATAGTTTTTAAAAATCTGTCGATCAACGAGACTGTGAGCAATGAGGCAGGTCGAAAGATTTTTTGGAAGATTTTTAAAGAACGGAATGCTGTAGTCGTCCCGTTCAATCACCACAGCGAAGTGGGGAATGATCCCTTCGTTTAGAAGAGTTTTAAATGCTGCATCAACCGAAACGATGAGATAATTTTTTTGAAGCTTTCTTAGGGTTTCAAATTCAAGATCAAGTGAAGGCCCTGCGGAGACAACGATTGCATCAAAGGGTTTGTCGATATGAATATGGTTGATCCCCGGCTTTTCAAGAGCAATGTCCATATTAACAAAGAGATTTTTCACTCCGAGGAGGGAATCTTCAAAACTTCCGAAACTCGATTTGAGCAGGGCTAAAGTTTTTCCAGCAGCTTTCTTATAGTTCTCGAGCCTTGTTCGTTCTTCATTCGATAGATCGTCAGTCTCTACAAAATGAAGATGATCGAGATATTTGAGGTTATTCATATCATCTAAAAAGATTCGCAGTTTTGCGACAAAATCTTCGGGATCCTTTGCGTGTAGCGAGCGTGGATGGTCGCCATCAATGAAAATAAACGGCGATGTCGGTTCGCTGCGTTTCATAGCCGCCGTCGGTCTTAGCATGATGGATAAACCCCTCATCGCCTCAGTATCTCAAAAAATCGCCATTATTCCGATGATTTAGTGAAATATTCCGAGCGTTGTTGGCTCTAATGGTCCGTTGCAAAACTTTGGGTGATCAGCTATGTGAACCACTGTTTTATCGAATTGAATAAATTGTTAACTTGGAGGTTATAAAACCTATGAATTTAAAGACAGAATTAAAGGGCCTTGTTCTTATGAGCTCCTTAGCGCTTTCAACAAACATACTTTTCGCGGCTGATCAGGCGAATGAGTTCAGTGCTGCAGCCAAGCTCGATGCCTCGGTCATTCAATATCAAAATTCGCGTGAGTCTCTCAACCGTGTTCGTACGATTGAGGCTGACCTCGTTCAAAGTTTATATGCTTTGAATCAAGCTCGTGAGTCAATTCGCGGAGAGATTTACAAGACGTTGGATCCCTTTAACACAAAGGGCGGACAACTTCTTGGAACATTGAGGGATGCAAAAATTGCAGAAGCACGTGTGAATGAGGATGCAGCAGGTCGGTTGGCCGTGTTGAGCGCCGGTCTCACGAAAGCAATCTCTTTGGGAAAAGCTTTAGATGAGAAAACGCAGTCAGACTATGTCGCTGCAGTTGTGAGTGCTTATGAAGGCCCCATGGCAATTCTCACGCTGACTGATAAGTTAATTCAAATTAACGCCCAAGTTTTAGCAAAGATAGTATCGGAACCTGCTTCAGGTGAAGACTATACCGCGAGTGAAGCCGGAAAGTCGGTGGCGGATCTTACTGCAAAAATAGAAGCAGAGATTGAGAAATTAGATAATGCGGAAGGCAAAGCGATTGCTGCTGGCATCAAGACAGCCAGAGCGTCAAAGGCTCTCCGAGGCTCCTTGGCCACTGCTACTTCTTTGAATACCGGAGCGAAAGGCGCCGTTGCAAAAATCTCAAAGCAGCACAATGAGATTTTAGGGCTTAACAATCAGGTTTTCGCTTTGAGCAAGCAAGTGTCGGATTTGAATCTCCAAGTTGCTGAAAATCAGACTTTGATTAAACATTTGAATCTACAATTGGCGGATGCTGAAAAGCGCTACACTGACGCCGAGACAAGTCTGAATCGAACGGCGACGGAACTTGTAGACGTCAAAAAGAAGCTTGAGGCGGCTCCGACAGCCGAGGAGCTAGCGGCTCTTGAGGGGCGGCTAGCAGCTCTTCAATCTGACGCGAAGGCACTGGCTCGAGAAGCGTCTGTTTGGTATTCGCGCGACAGTGCTTTAGTGAAGAAGCATTTGGGCAAGTAATAGCGATCGTTCGATATCGTCAAGGCCCGGCTAAAACCGGGCTTTTTTTTTTGGCCCATTTTTTGCAGATAAAGCGGTTGTGCAGGGCTATATTGGTCAAATGTTCCGTTTCATTGCGTCCTCGATTATTTGTGTATTTTTCGTCTGGCGTGTTGAGGCTGAAAAACCCGATTACTTTATAGAAAAAGGTGGATGTTCTCTTACCTTGGCTGTACTCGGATTGACTTATTCTGATATTGAACCGCTCTCAGAAGAGGCTGTTGAAGCTCTTTATCATCGCAAGGTGAGCGATCCTAATGATCATGAATCAATCCACTTACTTGCCAGAAGTTATGTGAGATTGCTTGCCCAGCGTGTTGGTGGGTACGCTAGTCCAAATTCGCAGATTTACTCAGATCTCATTGAAATGCTTTATCATAACGATTTGGTGGGTGCCGTGAAGGCGTTTCGTCAGGACAAGCGAGGAACGTCAACTGCGGATAAGCCTATTAAGTATAATCTCGCTTCTTTTATCGTGCATTACCTCAGACATAGAATTCCAAAGTATTATTATCGATTGGTAAACAGGCAAGAGATCGCCACGACAGATATCATTTTGAAGAGTCAGAGTGATGGCCCGATAATCCACGCTTCAATTGAGCATATTGCAAACCGGCAGGGACAAACTTTCGATGGAATTCGTGATTTAGATGAGAGCATTGGAAATACGAATGTCGAATATATGGTAGTTCGTATTCGAGAGGCGGCAGAAAGATATTTCACTGAGAAATTGGGAACGGCCCCGCATCCACAAACTGTGAAGAGAGTCGAGCTTGAGCGGATAATATTGAATGAACTGCTTGCTGGAACTATGCACCAGATTCAGTTTGTTCAGAAACATGGGGTATCACGAACAACAGTTGGCCTTGCTGTTTCTTCGTTGCGGGAGGGAATATTGGAACAGTCAAAACAAGACCCATTTCTTGCAGAAATTCTTTCAGAATTTTTAGCTGACGATGAATGAAAATTTAGCCGTGTAAAAAGAGTCTAGAGAAAGAAGGGACGTGCAAAAACATCCCTTCTGTTGATTGATGAGTTAGGCCAAATCAGAAATTAACGCCGATGTATGCATCTGCTGAATAGTGAGATGCATCAATCTCTGCGCGTTTAAATGATAGTGTGTAACGAAAGTCTGCTCCTAAACTCAACTGTCGAATTAAGACGACTTCTAGGCCGAGTCCTGCATGATATCCAACATCCAGGTAGGTGGAATCATTCGAAGGTGGCGAGTTGACCAAGAACGCCATACCTGCTGGAATAATCCAAGGGCGAACTTTTCCTTCAAATAGCTGCTCAAGTCTATATTTTGGTGAGACGGTGACAGCGAGTTCCGAAACTGCAACTTTGCTCTGGATTGGAGCTCCAATTAATGTCGAGGTCGTTTGGCGAACTGTCTCACTTGAGAATTCAGAATAGTTTAAGAGAATTTCGCCCAAGATATTGCCGGGCCCCATCTCTTGCCAGAGTGTTAGATTCAATCCAGCTCCAATATTCCATCCATTTTTCTCCCCATTTCGACCAGAGACTGCGTTATTGTCGGTGAAGACTTGCCCACCCCGACTTTCGGTTGCAAAACCAAGGCCGCCTCTAAAAAATACTTGTCCAGATCCTTGACCAGGACTCATAGCATACGCTGAACTCAGCAGGCTAACTAGAAGGCCAGCTCCGCTTGCCAGTACTCTCAGTTTCATAATAATTCCTTTCTTCATTGTTCAAAATCGATCCAAAATCGCCCTTCGACGAACTGCCGAAAGGATCTATCAAGAGGATCTATCGAAAGGGTAACCAGAAAATTTATTCAAAAAAATATCATTAATTTAGATAAGATGATCTAAATATTAGATATATGACGCGCTTGAATATTTTTTTCATGAGGTATTATTGTGCCCTCTCTTGAACAACTGAAGACGTTGGAGGCGCTTGAAAGATATGGCAGCCTCTATGCCGCTGCGAAAATTTTAAGAAAGAGCTACACGGCGGTTCATTACCAAATTCGAAATCTTGAAGGTAAAGTTGGTTTTGAACTCATCGATAGAGATCGGTATCGTTCGTCTTTAAACAACAATGGCCGGGCTGTTTTGAAGGCGGCCAAAGATTTGCTGGACGCGTCGCTTAATTTAACCAAAACATGTCAGAGCTTAAAATTTGGTTATGAGCCAAGCGTTCGGCTTGTTTACGACGGCGTTGTCAATTTCGCGCCGATAGTGCGAGCGCTGAATGTGGTGAGAAGAATGAACTCGACGACGCAGCTGATCATGAGCGTTTCTTTTCACGAGGAAGTCGAGAGGGAATTTGAAGCCCAAGCGGCAGAATTCATGCTTGTTGTGACGTCGCCATCTAATTCGTTGCTTCCCTATCAAGAAATGCCGCCGTTGAAACTCCTTCTGGTGGCTGCCAGAGACCATCCACTCGCTAAGTGTCGTAAGAAGGCGAGTATCTCGGACCTTCGGCATTATCCATTTGTCACAGTTCACGGTTCAAGTTCGAGGCTTGGATTGAGTACCCATTCGTTTGAACAAGATTCAACATTGACCGTGGGAGATTTTTTTTCAAAGAAAATGGTGATTCAGCGTAAGCTCGCCTACGGTTGGCTACCAGAATATCTCATTCAGGATGAATTGAAATCGGGCGCGATCAAGTGTCTTAAAGCAGAAATTCCGTCGGAGCATATTTTTGTTCCACGGCTTTTTCATCGACCATCTGTGACCATGGGCCCTGCAAGTCGCCAACTGCTCAATGCGATAGTGAATTCATTCAAAGCAAAAAAATAGTAGAAGCCACCAAAATTCTTGAGAAACTCTAGAGAATCTAATTCAATGGAGATTGAATGAAATTAGCTCTCTTTGAATTTGAAGGTGCAATTGTTGATAAAAGTTTTGCGATGTCGGTTGATAAATGCTTTGGAAGTACGCTTCTGAATGTGATCGGCATTGATGAATCGGTTGACTCGTGGGGAAATAATAAAGGATTCACAGAGGCGGGCCTATTTTTCGATATTTTTCAGCGCCATATGGGCCGTCCGCCTTCTCAGGGGGAGTGGGGAAATATGCGACGGACGTTTGCCCAGTCATTGAAGCAAGAGATGGGGCAGCTCAAGGTGGTCGCTGGCGCAGAAAAAATTTTTGGATTATTAAATGCTGCCGGATGGAAAACAGGAGTTTTTGTTAATTCTTGGAAAGAAGCTGGTGAGTCGAAGTTAGAGTATTCAAATATTGAGCTCGATCATATTTCGATCATGGCATTTTCTGATGGCGAATTGCTTCAAAAAAAGCATCTGATTCAAAAGACCGTGGATATCGGAAAAAATTCGGCTGGGGGTCAGCTAGAGAAAGTAGTGATCATTGGCGGATCTCTTGATACTGAAGCAGCGGCCAAAGAACTCGGACTGCCGTTCGTCGGAATAGGCGCACACTTTAAAGCGCCGACTGTGATGTTTCCTCAGTTGACCGACGCGCAGGGGCTCATTTCCAAACTGTGAGAATTTAGATCGTCTTTAGAAATCTGACTTTAGATTAGACAACAAAATGCCGCATTGAGTTCCAACAAAGTAATTTCCGGGCTTGCCGGGTCTATCGCCAGCTACAGTGATATTATAAACGGGCGTGTTGACCCTTTTATCGGGATCTCCCTCTAAAATGGCCCGTGAAAAATCCTTCGGGCCCCAAGACAACTGGCCCTCACTCATCACAACTCGTTGGACCAGCCGGCCTCTCGACTCAATGAGTGTTTGCGCAGGAACGGCCTTGAGCTGTTGAAGCGTCGCAGGGGTTGGACACTCAAAAATCATATGATTCGGAGTGAGAATAATTTTTCCATCATTCTCCGTTGCAATGGCGACGAAGCTAGCCGCAAATCCACGGTGCAAAGCTGTGACTTTCCGGGGCACAATCAAGCGATTTTCTTGGTTCACGCTCAGCACCTCATCATTAAGTTGAACATCTTGAATGGGTTTGAATGATCCATCGCTCATTAAAATGCAGTTTCCGCCGACCAGACATGTGGATTCATATTGTCTCTCAACTGTGCCTAATGAAATCTCAACGGCCGGGCTTGGGTTTTGGTGGGAATTGCGGATTCTTATAAAAACTGGCTGATCTTCAGCAAGGTCATCCAGCTTGACTATATTCGCCAGTGAAAATGTAAAGAGTGAGACAGTTTGTTTTGGATCGCCTAATAGGAGTTCTTGAGTAAAACTTACTTGCGCCAGATCCCGCCTATAGACAATAAGCGTCACATCATTTGGGTTGCTTTCCCTCACATGAGCTGGCGCCACAGGGCGTCGCACAGAAATTTTTTCTTGAAATACGACTAAAGATAGATGGTGCAAATTCTGTGGGGGGCTATGGTCGGTGACTAAGGAGTACGAAAGATGAAACTGAATATCAATTTGTTAAAGCCAGTAATGAACGCAGGCATAAAGATGAGTGCACTGACGATGGCGTTTATCGCGGTGGGTTGCGGTAAGGGTAATGAATCGGCCGGTGAGACTGCGAAATCGGTAGCTGATGCAGTGGCCAAAAAATCGACCGATGTGAAAGACGCTATCACCGGAAAGGTTGATGAGTCTCGCGAGGCTGTCGACGCCAGATTGACACGGGAGAGTTCTGACTTGGACGCCAAGATTGCTGAGTTAGAGTCGCAGACCAAAGATTATGCAGCAGACGTAAAGAAGGTGTATCACACTCGACTTGAAGGATTAAAAACAGCGTCTCGTGAAGCAAAAGATCAACTGGTCGAGCTTAAAAGATCGACTGACAGTGAATGGAAACAAAGAAAGACAAATACTTCTGCTGCTTTGGAAAAGGCAAAAGTCAGACTTGCTTCAGAGCTTGATCGGCGAAAACTGGAGACCGAGATAAATCAAATGCTCTCTAAAATCAGTTTGAAACGAGATTCATTAAAAGAAAGAGCGATCAAAGCAACGGCCGAAGAGAAGCAGAAGCTTGATGAGATGCAATCGAAGCTTGAGTCAAAGTACGAGGAACTGAAGAACCAAAATGAAAAGTTTCTAAATTCGACGGATGAAAAATGGGAAAATTTCAAGGATGGCTTTCAAAAATCTATGAGTGAATTGAAGTCATCATTTAAGGAATTTTTCGAATAATCGAGCAATGGATAATTGAGCAATAAAATATAAGGCTAAGGTGATTTCATGAATATTCTCATTACGTTAATTATTGGGCTTCTCGTTGGTGCAGTAGCAAAGCTATTGATTCCAGGTGTTGGGCCAAGTGGAATCATCATTACGATATTGCTCGGCATCGCAGGTGCCTTCACGGCAGCTTTTTTGGGGCAGACGGTGGGTTGGTATGGTTATGGACAACCCGCATTTTTTTTTTCGTCTGTCGTGGGGGCGATGCTACTGCTGGTCATCTATCGTCTAGCAATCAAGCATTGATCAAAGCTAGATATTCATAAATCGCTTTCGAGTCTTTGCGTTTCGGAAATCTCTCGAGGTAAGATTGTGTGAATGAAATCAGTCATTCCGTTTGCCATTTTTTGGGCTGTCATTCTATTTGGAGTTCTGCTCAGTCATGGTTATTTAGGCGTTCGGCTTTCGAGTGTTTTTTCTGAAACGACGACTGCAAGACGTTGGCTTTGGATCTTTATCTTCGTTCATGGTTTGGTGATCGCCGCGGCTCCATTGGTTTCGATGGTGCGTCGTGGATCAGGTATGCGTGAGAACAGTTTGCTCGATGGAATTCCGAACCTGGGTTTCTTTTTGCTCGGGTTCGCGGTCACTGCGGTTCTGCTGTTCTTGGCCTGGGATCTATTTCAGTGGGTCATTCACTCGACCGATTCGTTTCAGCCCGATCGACGAAAATTTTTAACGAATTGGATTCCATGGGGAGCCCTTGGTGTAGCAGGTGCGCTTAGTGTGGAAGGCTTTCGTCAAGCGTTGCGTGGTCCTCAGATTATTCAAATCCCCATTCCAAAAAAAGATCTTCACGAGTCGCTGGAAGGTTTCAAAATTCTTCAGATTTCGGATCTTCATATAGGTGGATTGATTCGCCGAGACTATGTTGAGCGTGTTGTGAATATGTCGCTGAGTGAAAATCCAGATCTCATTGCGGTGACGGGAGATCTGGTGGACGGAAACCCAGATGAATTGATGTACGATGCTGAGCCCTTGCGAAATCTGAAAGCGAAATATGGAGTTTATTTCGTTCCTGGGAACCATGAATATTATTCGGGATGGACGCGTTGGCGCGAGCGAATAAACGAGATGGGGTTGAAAGTTTTAGAAAATGCTCATATCGATATCGAGGTCAGTTCTTCAAATGAAGGCCCCGGGTATTTGAGAGTTTCTGGCGTCAGTGACCCTACAGCGGAGCGTTTCAATGAAGAGGGGCCGAGGATTTCCTGGATGGCGCAATCAGAAAAAGCGCCCCACTTTTCACTGTGGCTTGCACATCAGCCGAAGCTTTATCGACTTATCGAAAAAGGTGTCTGCGATCTTCAGCTTTCGGGACATACTCATTCTGGTCAGTTCTATCCGTTGGCCGCATTGATTGGAATTTTTCACAAATATTCGGCGGGATTGAATCTGCATGCATCCAAATTTTGGGTATATGTGAATCGTGGAACCGGATTTTGGGGCCCTCCAAATCGATTTGGGCTCCCCGCTGAGATTAGTGTGCTGACACTCACGAGAAGTTTGCACAACTGAGAACTTCTTGCTAGGCCTGATGGCTCAACATCAAATAGAGGGGCAAAGGCTCATTCGTTAGAATTTTTGTAGCAAACAAAAACTAACAGAAGGAGAACCAATGCCCTTGGAGAAGACTATCTTAGGTTTACCTGGATTTCAGGTAAAAA